>Ga0207865_100148_pt1 | contig 86803 bp, 76 predicted proteins | sample HigsolmetaAR204D_FD_184836 | JGI IMG/M metagenome (GOLD analysis project Ga0207865, IMG submission 184836) | Ionic liquid and high solid enriched microbial communities from the Joint BioEnergy Institute, USA - AR20-4-D (SPAdes) (version 2) ... | reverse complement strand
TCAACGTGCTGAAGAATGTGTTTGAACGGCTGGAACTCACCATGAACGGACAGAAGTCGAAGCTGGTGAATATCTACGATGATACAGAAGGGTTCGATTTTCTGGGCATGCACCACCGGAAATTGCCATGGCGCAGTAAGGGTGGAACAGCGTATATTTTGCGCAGTTTCCCGCCGAAGAAAGCCATGAAGAAAATGCGAACCAAGGTGAAAGAGATCACATCACCGCGGAGCCGGCTGCCATGGAAACTAAAGGATCTGGTTAAAGAATTAAATCCGATTATCCAGGGAGGGCAGAATTACTACGGGAAGATTGATACGGCGGTATCCAATCGATTCCTGGCAAAGATTGACTTCTATATCCGCAAAAGACTGTTTCTATTCCTTCGGAAGAAACATAAGCGGAGGTTTCGAAGGTGGGGTCCGGAAGTGGAGGCAGCACTGGTTCACAGCGGTTTGAAAACTGCCTCGACTTGGGCTAACCGTAATGCACAAGGTGAAGGACATCGGAAAGCCGTATGAGGGAAAACCTCACGTACGGTTTGATGAGGAGGGGCTGGTCGCCCAGCCCTTCACTCTACTAGCTTTCCGTTCATGTAGACCGCCGGTGTCCCCTATGAATTTTAGGTTCCTTTTTTCGCTGATGTCCTGCGATGTTTTTGCCGATTGTCTGAGTGTCATTTTCCTGTTGATGGTCTAAGATTCATCTTTTAAGTAATCGGACCATTTTTTCGGCTTGATTTTCGGTTTGATCTTCCGTTTGGAGACAGGAGACCGGCCGTCCGGATCATGGTCCGGTTCTTGCGGATGATCTTGCGCCTGCCCAGCGCCGGCTTCCTGAGAAGTTTCCGTTACCGCTTCCTCAGGTTTGTCCCGAGTCTTTCGCGTTTCCTGTCCGCATGCTTCAGAGGCGAGCGGAATGCCGGTTACTTTGCTCGTCCATTCATCCAGCGCAATCAAATCGTCGGGGCACACTTCCTTAAGGCTCGTTTTCCCGAGCGCCCGGATTCCCAGCTTGATTTCATCGACGAAGGAATGAAAGAAATATTCCAAATGCTTTGCCGCTTTCTCCTCATCGAACTCTTCGGCCAGACTTCCGGGATAAAAAGTAAGTTGCGTAGGCGGTTCCCATGGCAACGCTTTTGTTATTTGGTCGTGCGTCATCGCCCACAGGAGCGCAGTGCCCATGTATACCCCGTCCGCCCCCAAGGCAAGTGCTTTCAGACAATCCCCCGGCGTCGTAAAGCCCCCTCCCGTCAGCAGGGTAATCCGGTCTTTGACGCCGCGCTTTTTCAGGTAGCGGACAGCACGCGACAACGCAAAAATCGTGGGAAGGCCGAAGTCATCTTCCAGGATGGGAGCAGCCCCTTTCGTCCCCGCCTGGCCGCCGTCAATGCTGATAAAATCGACTCCGGCTTGAATGGCGATTTCCAAATCTTTCTCCAGCCGGGCGCCGGCGCAAATTTTCACGCCAACCGGAACGCCGCCGGTGATGTCGCGCAGTTTCTTTACCAGTGCCGCCAAATCTTGCGGGTTATTGATCTCGTGGTGGCGCGACGGAATGACGACCAGATCTTCATTCCCTATGTTCAAGACCTGCTGCGCCCTTCCTTGCATATAATCGGACGGAATGAAACTGGCGGCGCCGGCGGATGCTCCCTGTCCGATATGAATTTCGATCGCATCCGCCTGCTTCAGTATGGACGGTTCTTTCGCCCAATGAGCGGAACTGTACTGCAATATGAAATATTTGGCATGTTGCCGGTCCTCGGGCAAAAATCCCCCTTCGCCGGTATTCGTCAATGTGCCTGCAGCCGCCGTGCCTTTGGCGATCGCGATTTTTACTTTCTCACTCACGCCAATGCCGTATCCCATTGCGCCCGCCATGATCGGAATGTCAAGTGTCAACGGCTTTTTCGCTTGCGGGCCGATCGTAATCCGCACGTCCACTACCTCTTCTTCATGAGCAGGCAGGGTTGCCAGTTGCGCCGGTGAAAATACGAGTCCGTCAAAGTTTAACACTTTGCGCGGACTTCCGAACGGGCGTTCGATAATATTGCCGGTAGCGGCGCGCAGACTATTCTCAATGACTTTGATCGGACTTGTCCGCGTCAGGGCCGTTACCATTTCCCAGATGTTTTCGGGATATCGGTCGGACATCAGACGTGTCATAAAAGTTTTGACCAGCCACCGGACAAACGGCCTGAAAAACGCAAAAAACGTGATTGCGGCCACAACTACCGCCAAGAGCGTTCCCGCGAAAGAAACAATAAAAGACAGGACCAACTGCGCTTTCATATCATTCTCCTTTTCCTTAACCCAATAATGGAAAACAGCGGATAAAGTACCAACTTTATCATTATTGACAGATCAAAGCCGAATAAGAACCGTCGGTCGGCTTTTTGAATTTGTTTTTGACATTGATTTTTGGACATTGATTTTAGAATGGATTTTGAATTGATTTTGAATTGATTTTGAATTGATTTTAGACATTGAGCCGGAAAAACGGTCGGATGGGGATTCATAAAAGGGTGGATAATTGTTTCCTTGCGTATTATGATGAAATAGCGGAATCTTTTTCCAGGATGGTCCGAAAAACCAATTGCGAAGATGGAACGAAGATACTGACGGTGGAACGAACATATTGAAGGTGGAACGAACACACTGAAGATTGAAGATGAAGATACTGAAAGTTGAAGGAACACACTGAAGGTTGAACGAACATACTGAAGATTGAACAAACATTCTGGAGATTGAACGCATTCTGGAGATTGAGCGAACATTCTGGAGATTGAACGCATTCTGGAGATTGAGCGAACATTCTGGCGAAGACTTTGCAAAAAGAAAGCGGGTGTTTCATAAGCAGGTTTTTTAACAAAGAAGGCTTTTTCAAATGAAGGATTTTTAAAATGAAGATGAAGGCTTTTTAAAAAGAAGGCTTTGCATCATGGAAAGAAGGAGGCATGAACATGTCTGTTCCATTATGGCCGGATGGCGCTCCTTTTGCCCGGGGCGACCAGGACGAGGACCGGCCGGAGTTGATCCCTTTTCCGGCGATGAACGGAAAGGATCCTGCAAGCGCTGTCATCATATGCCCCGGAGGCGGATATGCGCGGCATGCTCCCCATGAAGGGCAACCGGTAGCCGAATGGCTGAATTCCATCGGCATATCGGCGTTCGTCCTGAAATACCGGGTGGCGCCCTACCGTCATCCGGCGCCATTAACCGATGCCAGGCGGGCGATACGTTATGTGCGTTTTTACGCAAACGAATTTGGAATCGACCCGCATCGCGTAGGGATTCTCGGTTTTTCGGCGGGAGGCCATCTCGCGGCGGCGGCCGGCACCCAATTTGATTATGGCGACGCCCACGCGGCCGACCCGATTGAACGGCAGAGCAGCCGTCCCGACGTGATGATTTTATGTTACCCAGTCATTACTTTCCTGGAATACCGCCATCACGGTTCAATGGCCAATCTGCTGGGAGAGCATCCTCCGTTTGCCTTGCGTGAACAGTTGTCGCTTGAGCGGCAAGTCACAAGTGATACTCCGCCGACTTTCCTTTGGCATACTTCCGATGATGAAGGGGTTCCGGTGGAGAACAGTTTGCTGTTTGCCTCCGCATTAAGCAGACACCGGGTTCCGTTCGAATTGCACAGTTATGAAAGCGGCCGCCATGGACTGGGCTTGGCGCAAGATCATCCCCAGGCCCGCACCTGGACCCGGTTGTGCGAATTATGGCTGCGCAGGCAAGGATTTTAAAAGATCTGGGCGATCGCAATGCATTGGTACCCGGCTTGCATCCAAAGACCATACGGCATACAGAGAACCGTATAAATCGAGAACCATATCAATTTAAAGAACTTGCCGGACTGATCACGACGGCATGCATATCAGCGGGGCGACCGCAGTGACGCTCCTTTTCGGCGCTGCCACCAGTTTCAACGGGTTTGACAAATCTCCCGGGCGGGACGGCCGGGATCCCTCCCTCCTCGCAGCGGGCGGTGTCCGCAAAGCGTCGTGCCGGACTTTTGACGAACTTCGCCATGCCCATATAACCGATTATGCCGCGTTGTTCAAACGGGTGGAACTGGACCTGGGCCCGTCCGCCGCTCCGGAAAATATGCCGACCGACAGGCGGATCGCCGAATTCGGAGCGAAAGATCCCAAACTGGTTGAACTGTTGTTTCATTACGGCCGTTACCTGATGATCGCAAGTTCCCGCCCGGGATCGCAACCGGCAAATTTGCAAGGCATCTGGAATCCGCATGTGCGGCCTCCCTGGAGCTGCAATTGGACGTTGAATATTAATGCGCAAATGAATTACTGGCCTGCGGAAGTTTGCGACTTGCCGGAATGCCACGAACCGTTGCTGAAATATATCGGCGGCTTGGCCCAAAATGGCAAAAAAACCGCAGAAATCCATTACGGTTGCCGGGGATGGACGGCACATCACAACGGGGATATTTGGCGGCAAACCGCTCCGGCCGGAGATTACGGCCACGGAGATCCCGTGTGGGCCATTTGGCCCATGGGAGCCGCCTGGCTTAGCCGGCATTTGTGGGAGCATTACGCTTTCGGCGGAGACGAACAATTTTTGCGCGATGACGCCTATCCTCTCATGAAGGAAGCGGCTTACTTTTGTCTGGATTGGCTTGTGGAAAACGAAGAGGGCCGTTTGGTCACCGTTCCGTCAACGTCTCCGGAACACAAATTTATTACCCCTGACGGACAGGTCTCCGGTGTCGGTATGTCCGCCACGATGGACATTTCCATCATCCGGGATTTGTTCTCGAATTGTTTGGCCGCCGCGGAAATATTGGGCGTCGACGGGCCGTTCCGCAAAGAGATTTCCGCCGTCATGGAGAAGCTGTATCCGTTTCAGATCGGCCGTCGCGGGCAACTGGCACAAAGATTGGGAAGACGAAGATGTGCATCACCGGCACGTCTCGCATCTGTTCGGCGTGTATCCGGGACGCCAACTGACCGAAAACGATACGCCCGAACTTTTCGCTGCGGCCAGACGATCGCTGGAAAGGAGGGGCGACGGCGGTACCGGCTGGAGTTTGGCGTGGAAGATATGCCTGTGGGCCAGATTCAAGGACGGGAACAGGGCGCTGAAGCTGATCGCCAATTTGTTGCGCCTGGTGGAAGAAGATGCGGCCGACTTTCACCGCGGGGGCGTTTATCCCAATCTGTTCGATGCCCATCCCCCTTTTCAAATTGACGGGAATTTCGGGTTTGCCGCGGGGTTGGCGGAAATGTTGCTGCAATCTCATGACGGTGCCATCCGGTTGTTGCCGGCGCTTCCCGAAGCCTGGCCGGCCGGCCGCGTAAGCGGCCTGAGAGCCCGCGGCGGATTTCAGGTTTCCATGGAATGGGATCAGGGCTCATTGCGGCATGCGGAAATTTTGTCATTGCGCGGCGCGCGTTGCCGGATTCATGCGGGCCTGCCCGTCGTGTCGGAGCGGGATGGCATGCGGGTTCCCGCGGAGCGCGAGGACGATGGCGCCATTTCCTTTACCACGGAAGCCGGGGCAAGATACACTTTGAAAGTATGAATGTTTTTGTTATATAGATATAACCGGTTTTTCATCCCATTGTTTCATCACCTTGTTTCAACATTAAGTTTGACGGGATCCATCCTGTCCGGATCTTGGGCGAAACCTTTTGGTTTCGCCCATTTTCCATGTTGCGCCGCACCAAAGATAGTAGCCCCTCATAAACTAAATTTGACTGTATCCCTTTACCTTGTAACATATAAAATCCAGGCAAGGAGGGGTGACACTTTGAAAAATAGCGACCGTAAAGGCAAGTTTCTGTTGACCAATCGGGAACGTGAAGTGTTTGAGTTATTGGTTCAGGATAAAACTACGAAGGAGATTGCGCAACAGCTGTATATCAGCGAAAAAACCGTGCGAAATCATATATCCAATGTTATGCAAAAGTTGAACGTAAAAGGTCGTTCGCAAGCGGTTATAGAGCTAATCAAGCTTGGGGAATTAAAAATCTAAGCGTTCATAAGGTCTCCCTCTTTCACCTTGGCCTTCTTGGCTTGCCGTTTCACGGAAGCGATAAGAAGGTTTTTTTGTCCCCAATGCGAAAAACATACCCGATTTTCATGAACGCCGCCCATGCCCATATCATATGATGTTAGGAATCAAAGCGGGAGGTGCTAATGAATACATGGTCAACACGACACATTCTGCCCAGGCACAGACGATATTGCAGCTTGAACCCCATGTGGAAAAAACATTGCTGAAAGTAAGAGACCATATTCACGAAATCTGCAAACGTTTTACCGGTCGTTATGTACGGATCCGGACCGTATCCGGAGAAATATACGAAGGAACGATCGTTGGTGTGGACCGCCGCCATCTGTACTTGCAGGTTTCGTCCATGGCCGGGGATTACGGGAGAGCGTTCTCCCCGCCGTTCTTTCCGCCTTACTATCCGGGCAATGTGATATTGCCGCTGGTCTTGTTTGAATTGCTGGCCATTTCCCTGTTGTATTAGAGAAGGGGCTGTCCCAAAAGGGTTATACCAAAAAGCTAGTCCCAATATAAGAACAAATGAACCTCCAAAACCACTGTAAAAGTGGGGTTGGAGGTTCATTGTTGCTTGATTTCACATCAAAAATGGGGGCTTAAAAATCCAAAACGGACTTTTGGGACAGCCTCTTCTTTTTTCGCTTTTCGCTCTTCAGTCTTCAATATGATATCATGGAAGAATGAAGGGTCGAGGTGAGAAGATGGTTATGTGGTATCAAGAAAGCTTCGGACACGATTACTTGACGGTTTACAAACATCGCGACTTTCAGGGCGCCTATCGTGAAGTGCAGCGGATGGTAAGCTGGCTTCAACTGCCGCCCGGAGCGGAAATTCTTGATCTTTGCTGCGGAATGGGCAGGCATTCGCTGGCACTTGCGGATTCCGGATACCGTGTGACCGGTGTGGACTTGTCCGAAGTGCTTCTTGAGGAAGCGCGCAGGCATGATCAATTTTCGCGCGTGACATGGATCAGGGGAGATATGCGGCAGGTGCCGTTACATCGCGATTTCGATGCGGTTGTGAACTTGTTCACGTCGTTCGGATATTTTGACCGGGACGAAGAAAACGCCCGCGTTTTGAAGGAGATTGACCGTCTTTTAAAGCCCGGGGGAAAATTCATTATCGATTATTTGAATCCCCAGTATGTGACGGAACATCTCGTACCGTATTCCGAACGGGTGGAAGGGGATTTGCGGATCGAAGAAAAACGTGCCGTCGAGGACGGCTGCGTGCGGAAAAAAATTACGATACACAAGGAAGACGGCTCGGTGCGGACGTATCTGGAACAGGTGAAGCTTTACGGCCTGCATGATTTTCAACGCATGTTGGATGGTACGGATTTACAATTGGACCGCGTATACGGCAATTACGAAAACGAAACGTTCGTCCCCCATCGTTCCCAGCGAATGATCCTGGTGGGCCGCAAGAAGGAACCGGAGCGCGAATAATCAGTTTTTGCAGTCCGGGAAATGACGGAACAGAAAAGCCGGTTATCGGCCCTTCTGTTCTTTTTCTTCTTGTTTGCGGTGAGCGATGCGGCTGCTCGCCGCGGCTGCGATTGCGCCGACGATGTCGTCCAGAAAGGTATGCTTCATTTTTCCGTTTTTATTGTTCAGCCGTTTTAAACAGCCCGGTTTGATTTTGTCCACATATCCAAAATTGGTCATCCCAATGCTTCCGTAGACATTGACGACGGACAGAGCCAACACTTCGTCGCAACCGTATAATCCTTCATCGTTTTCGATCATTTCCTGCAGCGGAGACATCAGCTTTCCTTCCTCCGCCAGCATATCCAGTTGAATGCCGGTGAGCAAAGTATTCTGAACCTCTCTTTTTTCCAATACTCGTTCCACGCTTTCCAGACATTCTTCTATCGTCAAATTCGGCACATAATCTTTTTGCAGGAAATAGGTGACCTCGGCGATTTCCATCTTGGTGACCCCGCGTGATTCCAGCAATTTACAGCTGGCTTCGGCAATTTTCTTGCTATTCAAACTGTATGACATGAAGACCAATCCTCCTGAATGTGGAAAATGTCATTGCGGCGCCAGAATCGGTTTTTCTAAGCGGCGATATGCTTCGGACCGAAAATAAGCTTTCCTTATTATAAGCATTTTTGCCGCTTGTTGCCAAAATATTTTTGAAAAACTTTTTTTGACGGCGGACTGTTCCCGGATATAAACGTTGCGGGGGAGACTGTCGATTCATTGTGCAAAATAAGCAGAAAGTGAAACGATTGCCTTTCGTCGAGTTTTGGCTTTCCATTCCATTCCTCTAAAATTTTTAAATTAAGGAATGGAAAACAAGATGTTAGAGTGGAGGAAGGCAACATTTCACTTCAAGCCGAATATTTTTGTACCATCAACAGTGAATCGACAGTCTCCGGAGGACAAATAAAACACGAAACGGTGGACAAAAAGCGGTTATAAAATCACGAACAGCCCGTATACATAGTAGTACAACTTATATCGGGGAGGATCAATCATATGTCACAACGCAAATGGGTAGGATGGATTGCCGTTGCGGCACTGGCTTTGATGTTGGCTTCCGGTTGCGCGGTTTTGCCGTCGGAAGATTCCGCCGTACAAATCGATCCGCCGCCGGAAGGGGCCAATGTGGAGGGCGGGGAATTGTCCGTTCCGGCCAGCGCTCAGGGAACTGAGCCGTCCAAAGCAATGGAAGTCACTCTTTATTTCAAAGACTCGTCAGGTTTCGTTGTGCCGCTTAGCGTGCCGATGCCGGCAACGGAAAGAGTAGCCCAGCAGTCGCTGGAATACATGGTGGAAGGCGGACCGGGCCAGGCGCTGCTGCCGGAGGGATTTACTCCTCTGATCCCGAAGGGAACGGAAGTGAGGCCGATCAATATTGATTTCGAGCAAAAGCTGGCCGTCGTAGATTTTTCCGAAGAGTTTACCCGCTATAACCCGCAGGACGAAAGGAAGATCCTGGAGGCCATCACCTGGACGCTCACCGGTTTCCCGACGATTGACAAAGTCCGTCTTCAAGTGAAGGGCGTGAATCTGACGGAAATGCCGGTAAACGGGACTCCGCTCGACGAACCGTTGACGCGGGCGATGGGCATCAATCTGGAAGCCGCACCGGGTGTGGATCCCGGTCGTTCCACTGCGGTCACCGTATACTTCCTGAAGGAATCTGCCGAAAACTTTACATACCTTGTTCCTGTGACGCGATTGACCGACAGAACGGACAATGTGGCGGTGGCGGCGATGGAGGAACTGATTAAGGGACCTTTGGGCAATAAAGACCTGCTTCCGGTGCTGAATCCCCAGACGGAAATTTTGGACGTGCAACACCAAAACGAGATGGTAACCGCCAACTTTAGCGAACAATTGCTGGATGCGAACCATGCCGCTCCGGCGGAAGCGTTGGAATCCGTCGTGCTCTCGCTCTCGGAAAACACCGGAGCCGGCAAGGTGCAAATTATGGTCAACGGCGAGGCCAAAGTCGTCGCGGACGACCGGACCGATTACAGTAAGCCGGTGGCGCGGCCGGTTCATCCGAACAAGTATACATTGCAGGCGATCTGATGGCCTGGGGGAGTGTTGCCGGCGCCGAATCCGCCGCCAAGGAGGCTGTCCCAAAAGTCCATTTTGGATTTTTAAGCCCCCATTTTTGATGTGAAATCAAGCAACAATGAACCTCCAACCCCACTTTTACAGTGGTTTTGGAGGTTCATTTGTTCTTATATTGGGACTAGCTTTTTGGTATCACCCTTTTGGGACAGCCCCTTTTTTTACGGTCCGCGGGAGTTTGCCGGGGAAGATTCGGCCCTGACGGTGGCGCGGCGGACGGATGCTTTTTTGGTTTCACTCTGATAAAATAATGAAGTATATTTATGCAAAGTCCCGAACCGACGAGGAGGAATCGCACATATGAGAATAGACGGCAGGAGCGGCAGCGAACTGCGTCCGGTCCGAATCACACCCCATTATATCAAGCATGCGGAGGGCTCCGTGCTGATTGAGGCGGGGGACACGCGAGTTATCTGTACCGCTACGGTGGAGGAACGGGTTCCCCCTTTCCTGAAAGGACAAGGCAAAGGGTGGATTACGGCGGAATACGCCATGCTTCCCCGCGCCACGCAAATCCGGAACCAGCGCGAATCGGTCAAAGGGAAACCGGGAGGAAGGACGATGGAAATTCAGCGTTTGATCGGGCGGAGCTTGCGGCCGGTTGTGGACCTGGAAGCTTTGGGAGAGCGGTCCGTTATCATCGACTGCGATGTGATTCAAGCGGACGGCGGCACGCGGACGACTTCCATCACCGGCGCTTTTGTCGCGCTGGCGCTGGCGATGGACAAGCTTGCGTCCGAAAAAAAGCTGGAGAAGTTTCCGATCACCGATTTTGTGGCCTCTACGAGCGTAGGGATTGTCGGCGGAGAGGCTTACCTTGACTTGTGCTATGAAGAAGACGCCAACGCTCATGTCGATATGAACGTCGTCATGACCGGAGGAGGAAGGTTTGTCGAGGTACAGGGCACCGGCGAGGAATCTCCTTTCTCGCGCAGCGAGTTTGACGAGCTGTTGTCGCTGGCCGACAGGGGGATCCGCGCGTTGATCGGATTTCAAAAAGAGGCGCTCGGAACCATTTGCGAGCGCATAGTTCCATAAAGCGGATCGGAGAGTCAAGCCGCACGGCCAGGAAATACCGACGAAGGAGACCGCGATAGTTATGAACAGGGAAATCATTGTAGCGACGAAAAATAAAGGAAAGGCCGAGGAATTTTCCCATTGGTTTTCCAAAGCCGGCATTCGGATCAAAAGTTTGAACGATTTTCCCGGGGCGCCGGATATTGTGGAAGACGGCCTGACCTTTGCCGAAAATGCGCTGAAAAAAGCGCGCACGATTGCCGAAGCGTTCGGGTTCCCCGTTCTGGCGGACGACTCCGGTTTGTGCGTGGATGAACTTGACGGAGAGCCCGGCGTCTATTCAGCCAGATATGCCGGCCCCGAAGCGAACGATCGTCAAAATAACCTCAAGCTGCTCGCGGAATTGGCGGCGAAACGGCGGCCGGACAAACCGGGCCGGCAACCGCATGACGCGCCGGTTCCGGTTCATGGTGTGGAGTTGCTCAGTCCGGCCCGGTTTGTCTGCGCGCTGGCGCTGTACTTTCCTGACAGACGCGAGGCCGTTCAGGCCGAAGGGAAGCTGGAAGGATACATCGTCAGCGAACCGAAAGGGGAATACGGTTTCGGTTATGATCCGCTGTTTTATTTGCCCGAATTTGGAAAAACGCTGGCGGAGCTTCCTCTGGAGCGCAAAAATGCGCTCAGCCATCGGACGAAAGCGTTGGAGGCGCTGTGGGAGCGGCTTGAACAAGATCAGGTCCTGCCGCGCTTTTAGCGCTTTTTTTGTTTTTCTTTAAGCGCTGCGCCTTCCGATGCTTTTGGCAAAGGAACGCATTCGCCGGTACATGGGGGGATCAATCCTCCGCAGCGGGTAAAATTGCGGATGCCGGGAATTCACTTCAAGGATCCACAACCGTCCGTTTTCCGCTTCGTAGGCCAGATCAATGCCCATTTCATACATGCCCGAACGTTTTTTGCTTAAACGGCGGGCCACGCTTAAAGAGATTTCCTCCAATTGTTTGAGGCGTGCGGCCGATTGTTCCGGCGTTAATTGCAACCGTTCAAAAATTTGGTCCATCAGGACGATTCTCCCGCCCTGATAATAGTTGGTGACGATTTGTTTTGCCTTGCCCACTTTTGCGAAAATCCCCGTGCATGTCCACTTTCCTTTTGGTTTTCGCTGTATCATGACCCGAATGTCGTAGGGCTTCCCCGCCACTTTTTCCAATTCGATCCCCTGCTGGATGATGAATCTTTTGTTGCTCCGGGACCGAATGTAGCGGTAAAGTTTTTTTACGCTGGCGAAATATTTTCTCCGTTTTGCGGAACGAAGCAGCAATCCGCCGGATGTTTTTTTCACTTTGTAAATGCCGATGCCTTGGGAACCGACATCCGGCTTGATATAGAGGGCGGAGTATCTGCGGATCGTTTTGTACAGGTTATGGAAGGTAAACGGTACGGTACGGGGCAAAGCGTCCGAAAATTTGCCGCTGTTTTTCAAATAACGGTATACGCGCAATTTTCCCGTAATGCTTTTGCTGCCGTAAGTTTTTCGGGACACGGGTACCACCTCGCTGCTATATTATGTCGGCGGGGCGCAGACCGGTTGTGCGGATGACCATCGGCGTCTGCGGCAATCGTTTCCTTTGGAAGACGAGCTTCATTTTCGGGGCTGGATTTGATTTCCCCTATTTACAATAACAGGATAACGTGGTACATTAAACGTGTGCGCACACGAAAAATATTTTTTTAAGAAATCATCAAACGTGTACGCCCACATCACATCAATTGATAGTCATCAGGAGTGGCCTATGCGAGTGACGATCAAAGATATAGCAAACTATTGCGGTGTTTCGGAAGGGACTGTAGACAGGGCGCTTCACAACCGTCCGGGAATCGGCGCGGAGACGAAAGCGAAAATTTTGCAAGCGGTGAAAGAACTGAATTATAAGCCCGATCTGATGGCCCGCGGCCTGGCCAAAGGAAAGACGATGACCATCGGCGTCGTGTTGTTCGATTTGTACAACCGCTCTTTCGCGCAGATTATGGAGGCGGTGGAGGTGAAATCGCGGGAGTACGGCTACTTTGTCCATCTTGTTTTGACGGACAAAGACCGGTTAAAGGAGAAAAAGTACATTGAGCATCTGGTCAGCCGGAAAGTGGACGGCATGATTCTGATGACGGTGAATCACGAGAAATCGTTTGATTCCTATTTAAAAAATTTGAACATCCCTATCGTCACCATTTATAACCGGGTTTCCGACGATTGGCCGTATGTCGGCATTGACGACCGCCGGGCCATGAAAGATGCGGTGCGATATATCGGCGGCAAAGGATACGAAAAAATCGTATATATCTGTCCTCCTTTGCGCCACCGTGGCAACAGAAACATCTATACCCAGGAGGAACGGCTGAACGGTTGCCTGGAAGGAATCCAGGAATTCGGAATAAAAGACGGCCCGGTAATCATCCAGGACAAACATTACGTGGAGTCATTAAAGAAGATCGACCTCAGGCAGACCAAAACGGCCATTTTGTGCGCTTGCGATATATACGCTCTGGAAGTCATGAATTTTTTGAAATCGGAAGGATACCGCATACCGCAGGATGTCGGGGTCATGGGATTTGACAATATTGATGTGCTGAAGTATGTCAGCCCGGCCTTGACAACGGTCGAATATTGCGTTGAGGAGATCGGCTCCCGGGCAACCGAATGTTTGGTGAACCGGTTGGAAGGGCGGGCCTACCCTCAGGTAATGTTGTTGGACTACAAAATTGTTGAAGGCGAGTCGATATAGGGTTTTGTCTAAGAAGCGATTGCATCGAGGGATCCCGGCTTCGCTTTCAATAATATAAATCGAAATGAACAAAAGGGGGGATGAATGTGGCTGGTCCGGAACATTGACCGGAATATACAACGTTGATGACGAAACCTGTCCCAAAAAAATGAAAACGCAATCAAGACAAAAAACGGCAACCGTCCGTTTTTTGCGGAAATCATTTGCGCAATCCCATGAAAAAATGGAAGAAAAAGGTGTCCGTTCAAGTGTTCTCCTTCCACAAAGACAGCTTGAACAAGATACCATTTCCTTCCGGGGGCAAGACCCAGTTACATTTTACTATTGAACCCATGAAAACACAAGGTTGCGCATTAGAAAGTAATCGTGAAAGAGAGGTTTCCCCATGCGGAAAACAATCATCGCTTTGACGGCCATGTTATTATTGGCGGCTGTCTTTCTTTCCGGTTGCACTTCTTCCTCCGGAAACGAGGGTAACGACAATCGCTCCAATAATAGCGGTAACAACGGTGAAGCGACACCAATCGATTTTTGGACATTTAATGCGCTTCATGTGCAATTTTATGAAGAAATGGCAAAGTTATGGAACGAAGCCAACCCTGACAAGCAAATTATCTTTAAGGGCGAAGCAATGCCTTATGAGGATATGCACAACAAATTGCTGGTTTCTTTGCAATCCGGCGTAGGCGCACCCGATATCGCCGATATTGAAATAAGCAAATTTTCCAACTTTCTGAAAGGGAGCGAAATTCCGTTAGTCGATCTCACTCCGCTATTAAAACCGATTTATGATAAATATGTGGAAGCCCGATTGTTGATATACAGCAAGGACAATAAAGTATATGGGCTCCCGTTTCACGTTGGGGCTACCGTGATGTATTACAATAAGGACATACTCGATGAGGCGGGGGTCAATGTCGACGATATTAAGACGTGGGCCGATTTTGTCGACGCCGGCAAAAAAGTGACGGAAGCGACCGGAAAACCGATGATGACTATCGAAATCACCGACCAGTGGACTTTTTGGCCCATGATTTCACAACGGGATTCCGACTACTTTGACAAAAACGGCGATGTGATTCTGGATAATCAGATCAATATTGAAACGCTCGAATTTTTACATTCCATGATTTACGATCATCAAGTTGCAGTTCCCGCTCCGGGAGGAGGGCATCATGCGGAAGAATATTACGGATTTATGAACAACGGAGGAGCGGCTGCCGTCCTGATGCCGATGTGGTATATGGGCAGGTTTACCGAATATATGCCCGACTTGAAAGGAAAAATTGTGATCAAGCCGATGCCGAGCTGGGAGCCGGGAGGAAAACGGTCCGCCGGTATGGGAGGGACCGGTACCGTCGTGACCAAACAATCGAAAAACGTCAATTTGGCCCAGGAGTTTCTCGTATTCGCCAAAGGCTCGGAAGAGGGAAATAAAAAAATTTGGTCGATTATGGGATTTGACCCGCCCCGGTGGGACGTTTGGGAATCTGAAGAGTTGAAACAACAAAACAAATATACCGATTATTTCGGTCCCGATATTTTCTCCGTGTTGACAGAAATCAAGGATGAGATTAATGCGGTGAACATTACGGAAAAAACGCCGCAAGCCGCCGATCTGGTCAGAAAAACGGTGATGTTCAGCGCGCTTCAGGAGCAAAGTCAGACTCCTGCAGAGGTTTTGAAAACGGTTGCCGCCGAATTGCGCAAGTAAAGGTTTCGTTAACGTGCCGCCGGTTCTGAAGAGTACAAAGTATAGGGCGGAAGCTTCGCTTAAAATCCGGAACCGGCGGCTTTATTTCCAGGTATGGAAGGGAGCAGAATATGAAGACGGGTACGACGGTTTTGGCGAATAAACCGGTAAACAAAAAAGGAAATTTTCTGCTTTCGCAAAAGTTGGCGCCTTATTTATTCGTCTCGCCTTTCGTGATCACCTTTGTGCTGTTTCTGGCTTATCCGATCATCGATTCCGTTGTTATGAGCTTTCAGCATATCGTTCCCGGGGAAACAACGTTTGTCGGGACGGAAAATTATCGTAATCTGTTGAATCCGCATTTTGCCAAAGCGATATCGAATAGCGCCCTGTACACGTTTTGGACCTTGATCATTTTGATTCCTTTGCCGTTGCTGTTGGCCGTTTTGCTGAATTCCGGCCTCACGCCGTTTCGAACGTTCTTTAAATCCGCCTTGTTTATGCCGGCTTTAACTTCGATCATCGTGGCGGGAGCGATCTTTCGGCTCATCTTCGGGGATATGGATACGGCTTTGGCAAACTCTTTTTTAATTTGGTTGGGCTTTGATCCAATAAAATGGAAATTGTCGGCGGGCCCCGGCATGTTTCTGATGGTGGCGCTCGCTTCATGGCGATGGATGGGGGTCAATATTTTGTATTTTCTGTCCGGCTTGCAAAATATTCCCCGCGAATTGTACGAATCCGCTTCTATTGACGGGGCGAACGCTCTGACAAAATTTTGGAAGATTACGGTTCCGTTATTGAAACCGGTCACCATTTATGTGTTGACCATCAGTATTTACGGCGGGTTTGCGATGTTTACGGAAAGCTACGTCTTTTGGTCCAACCACTCTCCCGCGAACATTGGCCTTACCATTGTCGGTTACCTTTACCAGCAAAGTTTTGAGTTTTTCAATATGGGGTTTGGTTCCGCCATCGGGATGACCTTGCTTTTCATCGTATTGGCGGTCAACCTCATCCAACTCAAATTTTTCGGGATGTTCGGAAAGGATGATGAATCATAGTGAAAAACATCAAGGAAAAAGGGGCCGTTGCTTTATTATTCGTATTCTTCGGTTTTCTTGCCTTGATCGCCCTGTTTCCTTTCTATGCCATGCTGCTGGCATCATTTAAGCCGGGAACCGAATTGTTAAGATATGGCCTGAACTTAAAATGGCAATGGGATATCATGAGTTTTAACAATTATTTTTATCTGTTCGAAGACGGGCAAAAATATTTTGCATGGTATAAAAACAGCATTCTGTTGACATTGATTCATACCGCAATGTCGTTGTTTCTTTGTTCGATGGTCGGATACGGCCTGGCGATGTATAATTTCAAAGGGAGAAATTTGATCTTTCTTCTCGTGCTGTTTGTATTGATCGTTCCGGTCGAGATTATTATGCTTCCCTTATACGAATTCATGGTGTTTACGAAAATGATCAACACGTATATGGGGGTTGTGTTGCCTTTCGTTGTTTCGCCTTTTGCCATATTTTTTTTCCGGCAATACGCGGTCGGGTTGCCGAAAGATTTCATGGATGCGGGCAGGATTGACGGCTGTTCGGAGTTCGGCATATTTTTCCGCATCATGGTTCCGTTGATGGCCCCCGCTTTCGGCGCGATGGCCATATTGCAAGCTTTGGGCAGCTGGAACAACTTTTTGTGGCCGCTGATCGTACTCCGGACGAACGAAATGTTTACATTGCCGATCGGATTATCTTCTTTATTAACGCCTTATGGAAACAACTACGACATTTTAATTTCCGGCTCCATTCTTTCGGTTTTGCCGATCCTGGCATTATTCGTATTATTCCAAAAGTATTTCATTTCCGGTCTCACCTTGGGCGGTGTGAAAGGGTAACGGAGCCATAACGGTATCCTTGCCGGAACAGGTACGGAAAATGTGGGCGCCACATCCCTCCGCACGGAAATCGGCCATAGCAGCCGGAGATTCCGCCGCATCCGGCACATGTTCCGGTTTTACAATAAGAGAATGCAAAAGGGAGAGAAGACGAATGTCCAACACGAAGCAAGCGAAAATGATTCTGAGCAAAGATTATCGAATCGGCAGCATAGACAACCGCATCTACGGCTCGTTTGTTGAACATCTTGGCCGGTGCGTATACGGGGGGATCTATGAACCCGGGCATGAGACCGCGGATGAAATGGGATTCCGCCAAGACGTGATGGCCTTGGTCAGGGAATTAAAAGTCCCCTTGATCCGGTACCCGGGCGGCAATTTCGTCTCCGGTTACGACTGGCTGGACGGGGTCGGTCCGAAAGAAAACCGTCCGCGCCGCCTCGAATTGGCATGGAAAACGGTCGAAACGAACCAGGTCGGCACCAACGAATTTGCCGTATGGGCGAAAAAAGTGGGAGCGGAAGTAAATATGGCCGTCAATCTTGGCACAGGCGGCATCGACGGCGCTCGCAATCTGGTCGAATATTGCAATCATCCGTCAGGTTCGTATTGGAGCGATTTGCGGATATCGCACGGATACAAAGAACCGCATAAAATCAAAACCTGGTGCCTGGGCAACGAAATGGACGGACCGTGGCAAATCGGCCATAAAACGGCGGAAGAGTACGGCCGGATCGCTGCGGAAGCCGCGAAAGTGATGAAGTGGGTCGATCCGACGATCGAACTGGTAGCCTGCGGAAGCTCTAACCGGAAAATGCCCACATTTCCCCAATGGGAAGCCACTGTGCTGGAACATACATATGATTACGCGGACTATATTTCCCTTCATACTTATTACGGAAATCAGGACGACGATACGGCAAATTTCCTCGCCAAATCGCTGGATATGGATTCGTTCATCCGTTCCGTCATTGCCGTCTGCGATTATGTCAAGGCCAAAAAACGCAGCAAAAAAACGATGTATTTGTCGTTTGACGAATGGAACGTATGGTATCATTCCAGAGAAGCGGACCGCGCCCTGGAACCGTGGCAAGTTGCGCCCCCGCAATTGGAAGATGTTTACAATCACGAGGACGCTTTATTGGTCGGCTGTATGCTAATCACCTTGTTAAAACATGCGGACCGGGTGAAAATCGCCTGTCTGGCGCAGCTGGTCAACGTCATCGCGCCGATCATGACTGCCAATGGCGGACCGGCCTGGAGGCAAACGATCTTTTACCCGTTCATGCACGCATCCGTTTACGGAAGAGGGATCGCTTTGCAAGCCGTCGTTTCTTCACCGGTATACGACAGCAAAGAATTTGCCGACGTTCCTTATCTGGAGGCGACGGCTGTCTATAACGAAGAACAGGAATCCCTTACCTTGTTTGCCGTCAACCGCGACCTGAATGATCCGCTTGTTCTGAGCGGCGACATAAGAGATTTTGCGGGATACCGGGTCGTGGAGCATATCGTTTTGGAGCATGACGATCTGAAAGCGTCCAATACGGCCGATAATCCAAACCGGGTAGTGCCGCATCGCAACGGGACGGCGAAGTCGGACGGCGGGATGCTGGAAGCGGTGTTGCCTAAAGCTTCGTGGAATGTGATTCGCCTGGCCCGCGCATAATGGAAAGCCTATGAGTGCAACGATTTCATCGCCTTTCGCAGCTCTTTCCACGTCGGGCGCTTGCCGTACATGAGAACGCCCGTACGGTAAATCTTGGCGGACAACCAACCGAAGAACAGGATGGAAACGGCCAAAATGGCGATCGACAACCATATTTCCCATACGGCCGTTTTCCCCGTTCCTATGCGCAGAATCATGGAAGTCGGGGACAGGAACGGGATGAACGACGAAATTTTCACCAGCATGGTATCCGGAGTCGATATACTGAACGAAGCGATGTAAAACGCCCCCAAAGACAAAATGGTGATGGGCGTAACCGCCTGGCCCAGTTCCTCAGTCCGGCTCACCAGCGACCCGATCGCCGCGAACAGCGTCGCATACAGAAAATACCCCAGGATGTAAAAAAGGAATCCGTAGAGAATGGTCGTGGCATCGGTTTCCTCCGGATGAATCCCCAACCCGCTGAATGCGGCGGCATTATGCGGGATCGCAAGGTTGAACGCCACGGTGAGCAAGTAAACCGCAATCTGCGACAATCCGACGAGGAACATGCCGATAATTTTTCCGAACATATGCTGCAGCGGCGGCGTGCTGGCTATAAGAATTTCCATGATTCTCGAACTTTTTTCGGCGGTGACTTCCGAAGCGATCATATTTCCTGTCATGACCGTGGTGATAAAAAACAGCAAGATCAGGAACGTCACGAGCAGATGATCCACAGCGGACGGTTTGTCCGTCGCTTCCGGGACAGAACCGTTTTCGCCGGAGGCAATCTCCTCGCTTTCAATGACGACCGGCGCGCTTAAAGCCGCCTTCTGGGATTCGTTCAGCAAATCTTTGACGATCACTTCCATTTTGATGGAATTAAGCGCGTGTTGCAGTGAGGAAATAACGCGGGCGGCGTTGGTTTCGGCGGTTTTGTAAACAAATTCCGGAAATTCGCCGTTTCCGTTTGGATCCCACAGCAAATAACCTTGTATTTGCCCGTCGGCCACCTTTTCCTTCAACATCGCCTCGTCCTGCCCGGGAGAACCCGTCGTTTCGAATATGCGGATTTGCAATTCGGGCTGTTCCCGTTTATCGTAATAATCTTTCAACATCGATACGATGTCCGTTTTGTCGCCGTCAACGATTCCGACCGCAACCGTTTTGTCTTTGCCGCCGCCGAATAACGAAATCAAATAAGGAATATTGACCCCGATGCTGATCAATATCACCATAATCAGCGTCGAAATGACGAACGATTTGGTTTTCATTTTATTTTTTATCGTAAACCGGACAATCGTCCCCAGATTATTCATGTTTCTCTCCCACCGCCTTGATAAAAATTTCGTTCAGTGTCGGTTCCAACACTTCGAAGTGATGCACTTCCGCCTGTTCCATCGCCTTGGCCAAAACCGATTGCGCCGCCCTGACGTCGGAAAGAGAAATTTTATAACCGTACTCGTCCTGTTCGACGGCGGTCACTCCCGCAATGTGTTCCAATCCGGATACGGGACGGCTGGCGGCCAACACCGCTTTTTCCCGGGGATACCTTTTTTTAATCTCTTTCAGACTTCCTTGCAGCACGGTTTTCGATTTATGCAAAATAGTGATGTTTCGGCATAATTCCTCCACATGCTCCATCCGGTGAGTCGAAAACAAAATACAAGCGCCTTCGTCCCGCACTTCTTTCACCGCTTGTTTCAGCAATTCGACATTCACCGGATCCAATCCGCTGAACGCTTCGTCGAGAACGAGAAATTGCGGCTTGTGTATGACGGCGGCGATAAACTGGATTTTCTGCTGATTTCCCTTTGATAGCTCTTCGATGCGTTTGTCGTAATATTCCGGTATGTTGAAGCGTTCAAGCCAAGACTTCAGATTCCGGTCCGCATCCCGCTGCGACATCCCGTGCAATTGCGCCAAATAGACAAGTTGGTCGCACACTTTTACCTTCGGGTACAACCCCCGTTCTTCCGGCAAATATCCCATTACCTTTTGCATTTCCAATCGGTATGGCTTGCCATTATACAAAATCTTGCCTTCATCGGGATAGACCAGCCCCAGAACCATGCGCATCGTTGTCGTTTTTCCGGCGCCGTTGGCTCCGAGCAAACCGTAGATTTCCCCTTGTTGTACCTCAAAAGCGATCCGGTCCACCGCGGTTTTGTCCCCATATTTCTTCACCACATCTTCCAATTGCAACGATGATGGCATGGCCATTCCTCCTTCCAAACCAATTTTCGCATGTAATTATGAAAACTTTTTTTCATAAGAATGTCAACAGCAGGAAACCATTGTATGAAATGAAAAAAACCGCCACGGTTAGCACCGCCACGGCAGTCTCGCCGAGTCCGTGACAGAAACCGATATAAAAATAAAAAAACGCCTTCCGGCGTCGTAACGAAAAAAATCGCATTACTGCGATTTTTTTTTAAAACCGTCCCAGGAGAGATCCTCTCCCTTTGGTCGAGACTGCGAAGCGGAATCGAACGAAGCGAAGCTCCGACGAACTCCCTCGTCGGGAGTTCAAATCGAGGTCTCCCGGAACGAAAAAAAATCGCATTACTGCGATTTTTTTAAAACCGTCCCAGGAGAGATTCGAACTCCCGACACACGGCTTAGAAGGCCGTTGCTCTATCCAGCTGAGCTACTGGGACATGGCATAGGGGATGGCGGCAACAATACGGTTTTTCCCGGATACTTTTTTCCGGTTCATCACGTCCGCGGTTTTTAAGACGAACAAAAACGATTATACCGGAAAGACCGCGGCTGATCAAGCGATTTTTGCAAACAAAAAAAGTCCTTGTCCGCCAGACTTTTTGAACGGTGAACGATGGAGCGGGTGAAGGGAATCGAACCCTCGCCTCAAGCTTGGGAAGCTGGCGTTCTACCATTGAACTACACCCGCGTGAATTTCGGCAGTAGATATAGTATCATACGATTTTAAAGAAATCAACATCTCCTTTGACAATTGGGATGAAAATTTTGATTTCCGGCCGGTATTCCGGTAAACTGGCAGCAGTGGGGTCACAACGGTTCATCGGCTGCAACGGGAGGATCGCCGGCGGATCACAGTATATTGCCGAAAAAGAAGGTGATGGCGTTTGGAAGGCGACCGAATGGAGAACGTCGTGCTAATGCCGCAAACGGTGGAATATTATCAAAAAGAATTGACCCGTATGCTCGAGACGGAACGATACGATGAGGCGATCCGGCTGCTGAATTTTCTCCTTCGTTGTTCGTCCGTCGATCGCCGTACGGAAGAAGAATGGCAATCTTTGCTCGATTGGCTGCTGACGATGTTTCCGGAACACGGAACGGGCGGGGAAGAGGAATGGTCCGAAGAAGCGATACGAAGGCAGGTTTTTCGCCGAAAAACAGAATCGGATCACCGTTACAAAGATAAGCTGTACGGGATGTTGCAGCAGTCGGATTCCCCCGACAAGCAAATGTTGGCTCTGGAGCAACTCATGCACATTGACGATCCGGGAATCGACGAATACTTAAAATTGTGGCTATGCGGCCAACCTTTGCATCCCCTGATCCAGTTCAAGGGATTGCAAGCGCTGAAGAAACGCGGCGAGACGGGTACGGTTAGCCTGCCGAGAAGCGGAAAAACCATTCTTGTAAACATTGAGGATACGCCGCTTTCTCCGGACGAGTTCCCCGAACAGGTCGCCGAAGTTACCCATAAATTGCAACATGTGAGCGATTCGACGGAACCGGAACTGTATCCGTTCGCCGAACAAATGTGGGAATTATTCATTTCATCCGTTTACGGCACGGCGGTTTACAGCCGGTTGTGCGGGCATGGTCCGGAATTTGCGGATGCGTGGGCGGCGGCCATCCATACGGTGCTTGCGGAAATCGTGCACGGGAAAGCCGACCGCAGGGACATCGTCGAATTGTACGGGATTACCTCAAACCTGCAAAGGGAGTACCATGAGGCATATCAAATGTTGCAAGCATTTATTCAGGGCGCGCAAATGAAATGACCGCCGGTTTCCTTCCGCCGCAAGAATCATATCGTTCTTGAAAAGCTTGGGCGATGCGGTTATAATGAAATGGTTATATTGACGGTTAACGCGTATTTTGTGATGGCAAATTTTTGGAGGGGAAAGCATAAAATGAAAGCAAGCTGGGAAAAAATAGAGAAGAACCTCGGAATTCTTACCGTTGAAGTAGAGCAGGATAAAGTTAACGCGGCTCTGGATCAAGCTTTTAAGAAAGTGCGTTCCAGAATCACCGTTCCAGGGTTCCGGAAAGGGAAAGTGCCGCGTGCCATCTTCGAAAAAAGATATGGCGTGGAGAGCCTGTACCAGGAGGCGCTCGATATTCTCCTTCCTGAAGTCTACGTTGAAGCGGTACGGCAAACCGGCATCGAACCGATCGACCGGCCGGATATCGAGGTGGAACAATTCGGAAAAAATCAGGAATTTAAGTTTAAAGCGAAAGTGCAGGTTAAACCGGAAGTAGAGCTTGGCGAATACAAAGGTCTCGAAGTTCCGGTTCAAGACGCTGCGGTAACCGCCGAAGATATCGAAGCGGAATTGAAACGTTTGCAAGAACGGCATGCCGAACTGGTGGTGATCGACGAAGGTGCGGCTCAAGAAGGCGATATCGTAGTGATCGACTTCGAAGGCTTTATCGACGGGCAACCTTTCGAAGGCGGCAAAGCGGAGAAATATCAGCTGGAGCTCGGTTCCCGCGCCTTTATTCCGGGTTTCGAAGAACAACTGGTCGGAATGGAGCTTGGCGACGACAAAGAAATCCAGGTGACCTTCCCGGAGGACTACCATGCTGAAGCGTTGAAAGGGAAAACCGCGACGTTCAAAGTGAAATTGCACGATATTAAACGTAAAAATCTGCCCGCTTTGGACGACGAGTTCGCAAAAGACGTCAGCGAATTCGACACGCTGGAAGAGTTCAAACAAGATATCGAGAAACGCCTGCAAGAGCAAAAACTGCAAGAGCGGAAGCGGGCCAAAGAAGCGGCTGTCATTCAGAAAGCGAGCGAAAACGCGAAGGTGGAAATCCCCGAAGTCATGATTGAAAACGAAGTGAACCGGATGCTGAACGACTTTGCAAACCGGTTGCGCATGCAGGGGATGAATCTCAATATGTACTATCAGCTTTCCGGCCAAACGGAAGAAATGATGAAAGAACAGATGAAAGGCGATGCCGAAACGCGGGTTCGCAACAATTTGGTGCTGGAAGCGATTGCCGCTGCGGAGAAAATTGAAGTGTCCGAGGAAGAGCTTGACAAAGAACTGGAAAGTCTGGCGAAAGCTTATCAGAAGCCGGTGGAAGAATTGCGCCGGATGCTGGAAGCCAACGGCAGTTTGGACAACCTTCGCGAAGATCTGGTACTCCGCAAGACCGTGGATTTTCTGGTCGAGCATAGCAAAGAAAGCGCCGATGTTGCATAAATATGATGTTGCATAAATATATTGTACTCGCATCCATTACAATCGAATCGTACAGGATCGCAATGAAACTGGGGCACGTATCCAAAAACGTGCTTTTCTTTTACCGGTGTTTGGATTCTGAATAAAAAACATGATAATATATTAGGGAAGAAGGAACGATTTGTGCAATTTTGCGAAAAGGGGTTGGAACGATGAGTCTGATACCAATCGTTGTGGAACAGGAAAGTCGTGGCGAAAGATCTTACGACATTTATTCAAGGCTGCTCAAGGATCGCATCATCTTTATCGGCAGTCCGATAGACGACGACGTTGCCAACCTGGTTATCGCCCAATTGTTGTTTTTGTCGGCGCAGGATCCCGAAAAAGATATCTCCTTGTACATTAATTCCCCTGGAGGTTCGGTTACCGCCGGTTTGGGGATTTATGATACGATGCAGCATATTAAGCCGGATGTGTCAACCATTTGCGTGGGTATGGCCGCCAGCATGGGTTCCCTTTTGCTTGCCGCGGGCACGAAAGGGAAACGGTACGCTCTTCCCAACAGCGAAGTGATGATTCACCAGCCGTTGGGCGGAGTCCGCGGCCAAGCTGCAGACATCAAGATCCATGCGGACTGGATTTTAAAGACGAAAGAAAAACTGAACAAGATCTATGTTCGCCATACGGGACAACCGCTCGAGAAAATCGAACGCGATACGGACCGCGACTTTTTCATGACTGCGGAAGAAGCCAAGGAATACGGTTTGGTTGACGAGGTGCTCACTTATAAAGACCTGAAGTAAAGGGGTGATCGAATGTTTAAATTTAACGACGAAAAGGGCCAGCTGAAATGTTCCTTTTGCGGCAAATCACAGGATCAGGTCCGGAAATTGGTAGCCGGTCCCGGTGTATATATATGCGATGAATGTATTGAACTATGTACGGAGATTGTGGAAGAAGAATTGGGGCATGACGAGGAGCTGGACCTGAAAGATATTCCGAAGCCCAAGGAGATTCACGCCATTCTGGACCAATATGTCATTGGGCAGGAACAGGCGAAAAAATCGTTATCCGTGGCGGTATATAACCATTACAAGCGGATTAACGCCCAGCATAAAATGGACGACGTGGAATTGCAGAAAAGCAACATCATCCTGATCGGGCCTACGGGCAGCGGAAAAACGTTGTTGGCGCAAACCCTGGCGAAAATATTAAATGTTCCTTTCGCAATTGCGGATGCCACCTCCCTGACCGAAGCGGGTTATGTCGGCGAAGATGTCGAGAACATTCTGCTTAAGCTCATTCAGGCGGCCGATTACGATGTGGAAAAAGCGGAGCGCGGCATTATTTATATCGACGAAATTGACAAAGTCGCGCGGAAATCGGAAAATCCCTCGATTACGCGGGATGTGTCCGGGGAAGGCGTGCAGCAAGCGTTATTGAAAATATTGGAAGGAACGGTTGCGTCCGTTCCTCCGCAGGGTGGAAGAAAACACCCGCATCAGGAATTTATCCAGATTGATACGACGAACATTTTGTTCATATGCGGCGGGGCGTTCGACGGTCTGGAGCAAATCATCAAACGCCGGATCGGCAAAAAGGTTATCGGCTTCGGCCACCCGTCTGAAGGGAGCAAGGAAATGAAGCCGGGCGAATATTTGTCGCTCGTCCTTCCGGAGGATTTGCTGAAATTCGGTCTGATTCCCGAGTTTGTGGGACGTCTTCCTGTCATTTCCACGTTGGAACCGCTGGATGAAGCCGCTCTTGTACGCATTTTGTCGGAGCCGAAAAACGCTCTGGTGAAGCAGTATCAAAAACTTCTGGAAATTGATAACGTGAAGCTGGAATTCGAGCCGGAAGCGCTGGAGGCGATCGCCAAAGAGGCGATCAAGCGCAATACGGGGGCGCGCGGCTTGCGGGCGATTATCGAAGGAATCATGCTGGATGTCATGTTCGAGGTTCCTTCCCGCGACGATATCGCACATTGTATCGTCACGAAAGACGTCGTGCTTAATAAAGTGTCGCCGGAACTCAGGACGCGAGATTCGAAACCTGCACCAAAGAAAAAAGAAGAAAGCGCCTAGGATGAGATCGACCTCCAAACCGGTGTTCCGGCCGACGGCTGCGGACATCGGTGCGGAGGATGTTTTATGTAAGGGAAGAGGTGGGACAGGATGTACCATAGGAAGGATACCATTCCGGTCAGAGTGGGCGATCTGACCATCGGCGGGAATAACGAAGTCATCATCCAAAGCATGTGCACGACGAAAACCGCGGACGTGAAAGCGACCGTTGCGGAAATACACCGGTTGGAGGAAGCGGGTTGCCAGCTGGTGAGAGTGACGGTCAACAACAAGGAAGCCGCTGCGGCGGTAAAGGAAATCAAACGGCAAATCCGCATCCCTCTCGTTGCCGACATCCATTTTGACTACCGTTTGGCTTTGGCCGCGATCGAGAACGGGGTGGACAAGGTCAGGATCAATCCGGGCAACATTGGCAGCCGCGAAAAAGTGGAAGCGGTTGTGAAGGCATGCAAAGAGCGGGGCATTCCGATCCGGATCGGCGTCAACGCCGGTTCTCTCGAAAGGCACCTCCTGGAAAAATACGGCTATCCGACGCCGGAGGCGATGGTTGAAAGCGCCCTTTACCACATTCGTATTCTGGAAGAACTGGATTTTCACGATATTATCGTTTCCCTCAAAGCTTCAGACGTGCCCATGGCGATCGCCGCATACACCAAAGCGGCGGAAAGCTTCCGGTATCCGCTTCATTTGGGAATAACGGAATCCGGCACGCTCTTTGCCGGCACCATCAAGAGCTCGGCGGGGATCGGCGCGCTCCTTTCCATGGGGATCGGTTCGACCGTGCGGATTTCCTTAAGCGCCGATCCGGTTGACGAGGTGAAGGTAGCCAGGGAATTGCTCAAAACGTTCGGACTCATATCCAATGCGGCCACGCTCGTTTCCTGTCCGACTTGCGGCCGGATCGACATCGATTTGATCACGCTGGCCAACCAGGTGGAAGAATATATAGCGAATCTGAGAGTGCCGATTAAAGTTTCGGTGCTTGGATGCGCAGTGAACGGTCCGGGGGAAGCGCGCGAAGCCGATATCGGAATCGCCGGCGGCCGGGGCGAAGGATTGTTGTTCCGTTATGGGGAAGTGGTGCGCAAAGTGCCGGAAGCGGAATTATTCAACGAATTGAAAAAGGAAATTGACCAGATCGCCAAACATTATGAAGAGACGGGAGTCATTCCGGGGCGCAAAGAACACGCATCCCGTTAGTTTCCATTATCCGGAAGTGTTCCGGGAAAGATATTGCTCGATCGCGGCGCTGATAGCGGCCGCTATTTCTTTTTGTTTTCCGGGTTTGATGAGCCGTTGCCTGTCCAGCGGATTGGACAGATATCCCATTTCGACGATGACGGCGGGACAATCCGTATGATTCAACAAATAATAGGTTTTGCCGCGAACGGGCAGCTTGGACGTGCCGTAAAGCTTGTTCAGTTCACGCTGAACGTTTTCCGCCAGTTGTCGGCTGACTTCGTTGTTTTGATAAAGTACGACCGGCCCCTGTTGATCCGGTTTTGCGGACCAATTGACGTGCAGGCTGACCATAAGACGCGGCCGCAAGTCGTTGGCCAGTTGCTTGCGCTGAGCCAAATCGCGCCGGTGGCGGGACCGGCTTTGCAACCATCGGTTATCGTCGCTCAGAGCGCGGTCATCGGTACGGTTCAGGACGACCAGAATCCCTTTCCGGTTTAACATTTCGTAGGTCATGCGGGCAATTTCCAGGTTGATGTCTTTCTCCTCAAGATCGCCGAAAACCGTGCCGCTGTCAATCCCTCCATGCCCGACATCGATAATCACATCCGTGGATATCCATACTCCGGCAGGCGGAAACTCCGCCTTTGATGTTTCGGTCGTTCCGTTCATGTCCCCCGTTTGCGCAAACGGCATAAACAGGAACACCAGTATGAAAATGGGCCAATACATAGCGCATGCCTCACTTTGCAAAAAAACGTCATTGTACGATAGCCTCCCCCGGGCGCATGATTCTTTATTCCTGCTACATTAAGGATGGCAATTCTTTAGGAAAAGGATGGTTATCCTCCGTCAGGCAGGGGAATACTACCATTTAGATGCGAAGAAGCGCTTGACATTGAAGGGGAGGGTTATCATGACATTAAGCGTTGTGCTGATGACGATTCAAATGTTTTTCGCCGTCGTCATCGGCCTGTATTTTTGGAACTTGCTGCGCAATCAACAGACCAACCGGTCTGCGGTGGATAGAGAATCGAGAAAAGAATTGGAGAAATTGCGCAAACTGCGTTCGATCTCTTTGACAAAACCGTTGGCCGAAAAAACGAGGCCGCAGGGGATGGAAGACATTATCGGGCAAAAGGAAGGATTGCGCGCGCTGAAAGCCGCGCTGTGCGGGCCGAATCCCCAGCACGTGATCATCTATGGTCCTCCCGGGGTCGGCAAAACGGCGGCGGCGCGTGTTGTGTTGGAAGAAGCCAAGAAAAACCCCGCATCGCCATTCTCAAGAGATGCCAAATTTTTGGAGATTGATGCGACGACGGCGCGTTTTGACGAACGGGGCATAGCCGACCCGCTGATCGGTTCGGTTCATGACCCGATCTACCAGGGGGCCGGCGCCATGGGAATCGCGGGAATCCCCCAGCCCAAACCGGGAGCTGTCACAAAAGCGCATGGGGGAATTTTGTTTATTGACGAAATCGGCGAATTGCATCCGATTCAAATGAATAAATTATTAAAGGTGCTGGAAGATCGGAAGGTTTTTCTGGAAAGTGCTTATTATAACTCGGAAGATTCCAACATTCCGAGCTATATCCATGACATTTTTCAAAACGGCCTGCCGGCCGATTTCCGTCTGGTCGGCGCGACGACCAGAACGCCGCAGGAAATTCCGCCCGCCATCCGCTCGCGTTGTATGGAAATCTTCTTCCGTCCGTTATTGCCGGACGAAATCGGACAGATCGCAGCCAACGCCCTGAAAAAAATCGGGTTTGCCGAGAACCGGGAAGCGATTGAAGTCGTCAAAAAATACGCGACGAACGGCAGGGAAGCGGTGAACATCATCCAGTTGGCGGTGGGCATTGCCATGACGGATAACCGCCACGAAATTTCCGCCGCCGACGTCGAGTGGGTTGTGCACAGCAGTCAAATTTCTCCCCGGCCGGAAAAGAAAATCCCGTCCCAACCCCAGGTCGGTCTGGTAAACGGGTTGGCGGTGTACGGGCCCAACATGGGGACGCTGTTGGAAATTGAGGTTACGGCCACTTTGGCGCCCAAGCCGGGTACCGGCAGTTTTCACATTACCGGGATCGTGGACGAGGAAGAGATGGGGGGAGGCAGCCGCACCATCCGAAGAAAAAGCATGGCCCGCGGTTCGGTGGAAAATGTGCTGACCGTATTGAAACGGATGAAGCTGAACCCGCAAGATTACGATTTGCATATCAATTTTCCCGGCGGGATTCCGATTGACGGGCCTTCGGCCGGAATTTCCATGGCCACAGCGATCGCTTCGGCCATTCTGAACATTCCTGTCGACAATAAACTCGCCATGACCGGAGAGGTGAGCATTCACGGTAAAGTGAAGCCGATCGGCGGGGTGGTGGCAAAAGTGGAGGCCGCTTTCCAGGCGGGAGCCACCAAAGTCATCATTCCCAAAGAAAACTGGCAAGAGTTGTTCTCCGCCTTTAAAGGTTTGGAAGTGATCGCCGTCGATTCGATCGAAGAAGTTTTCCACTATGCCCTGGGACCCGCCTTCAGACTGGGAGCAGGCCCGCTTTCCACGCAAGATACGTTAATCGCTTCATCGATCCCCGTGCTCCATGCCAATGTGAAAACGGAAAACCAATGACAGCCGCGCGGATTGCCCGGACCGGCAAGACAATCCGCGCCTTGCAATTGGTTTTTTTCGGCAACATTTGATAAAATGAACTACAGCAATGGAAAGTCATTGGAGGTGCTTCAAGGATGGCCCCAAACGATAAGGCCAAAATACGTCGGCTACCCTTGCTGCCGCTCAGAGGACTGCTGGTGTATCCGAGCATGGTTCTTCATCTCGACGTAGGCCGCGCCAAATCAATCAAGGCATTGGAACAATCGATGGTCGACGATAGCATGATCTTGCTCTGCACGCAATCCGAGGTGAACATCGAGGAACCCGCCCACGACGATATATACCGGGTCGGCACGATTGCCAGAGTAAGACAAATGCTGAAGCTTCCCAACGGAACGATCCGCGTTTTGGTAGAAGGTGTCATCCGTGCCGAAATTTTGGAGTTTTTGCCCAATGACGAATATTATGAAGTATCCGTCAAAGAACTTTATGAGCAGGAAGTGTCCAGTCCGGAAATCGATGCGTTAATGAGAACGGTCTTGAACCAGTTCGAACATTATACGAACTTGTCAAAGAAAGTTCCGCCGGAAACGTTGACCGCCGTTGCGGACATCGATGAGCCGGGAAGGCTCGCTGACGTCATCTGCAGTCATCTTTCCCTGAAGATTAAAGACAAGCAGGAAATTCTCGAAACGATCGACGTGAAGGAACGTCTGGAAAAACTGTTGGACATTTTGAACAATGAGCGGGAAGTATTGGAACTGGAACGCAAAATCAGCCAGCGGGTCAAGAAACAAATGGAGAAGACCCAGAAAGAATACTATTTGCGCGAGCAAATGAAGGCGATTCAAAAAGAATTGGGCGACAAGGAAGGACGCGCAGGGGAAATCGAGGAACTCCGCAATCAGTTGGCGGAGACGGAAGTGCCGGAAAAAGTGCGGGAAAAAATCGAAAAAGAAATCGACCGTTTGGAAAAAATCCCGACGACTTCGGCAGAGGGCGGAGTGATTCGGAATTATCTCGATTGGTTGTTGGGATTGCCCTGGTCCAAATCCACCGAAGACGATCTGGACATTAAAAGGGCGGAAGAAATTTTGAACGAAGATCATTACGGTCTGGAAAAACCGAAAGAACGCGTTCTGGAATATTTGGCCGTGCAAAAGCTGGTCAAGAAGTTGAGAGGCCCGATTCTTTGCCTGGTCGGCCCGCCGGGAGTGGGCAAAACTTCGATCGCCCGGTCCATCGCCCGTTCCCTCGGACGCCAGTTTGTCCGCATATCGCTCGGCGGCGTGCGGGACGAGGCGGAGATCCGCGGCCACCGCCGCACGTATGTCGGCGCCATGCCCGGCCGCATCATCCAGGGGATCAAAAATGCGGGCACGAACAATCCGGTATTTTTGCTGGATGAAATCGATAAAATGGCCATGGATTTCCGCGGCGACCCGGCTTCCGCTCTTCTGGAAGTGCTCGACCCGGAACAGAACAACGCGTTCAGCGATCATTTCATCGAAGTTCCTTTCGATTTGTCGAACGTCATGTTCGTGACTACGGCGAATGCGGTGCACAACATCCCCCGGCCGCTTCTTGACCGGATGGAATTGCTTTATATTCCCGGCTATACGGATTGGGAAAAAATGCAAATCGCGCAAAAATATTTGATCCCGAAACAAAAAAGAGACCACGGATTGCGCGAGGAACAACTGGTTATTGAAGAAAAAGCCGTCATGAAAGTGATCCGCGAATATACGCGCGAGTCCGGCGTGCGCAATCTGGAGCAGCAAATATCCGGTCTTTGCCGCAAGGCCGCCAAAGAAATTGTGATGGACCCCGATAAAACCGTCACCGTGACGGAAGCGAATTTGAGCGAATTGCTCGGACCGCCGAAATTTCGTTACGGGCAGGCGGAAGCGGAAGACCAGGTCGGGGCTGTCACGGGATTGGCCTGGACGGAAGCGGGCGGAGATACGCTCGTGATCGAGGTGACGGTGGTTCCGGGCAACGGAAAGCTGACGTTGACGGGGAAATTGGGCGACGTCATGAAAGAATCGGCGCAAGCCGCGTTCAGCTACACCCGTTCCCGCACCAAAGAGTTCAATATCGCGCCGGATTTTCACGAGAAGAACGATATCCACATTCATGTGCCGGAAGGAGCGATTCCCAAAGACGGCCCTTCAGCCGGGATCACCATGGCCACAGCGCTCATTTCCGCCTTGACGAACATTCCGGTATCCAACAAAGTGGCCATGACCGGAGAAATTACGTTGCGCGGACGCGTTCTGCCGATCGGGGGGCTAAAGGAAAAAACGTTGGCAGCCCACCGTGCCGGCATTCAAAAAGTATTGTTTCCCAAAGAAAATGAGAAAGACTTGCAGGAAATCCCTGAAAATGTGAGGCAAGAGCTGACGTTCATTCCGGTTTCCCATATGGACGAAGTATTGGAACATGCTCTTGTCCGTCCGATCGGCGTCCATTAGGATGAACACGGAAAGAGGACCTGGTATGAAGATTTATCAAGCCGAATTTGTGATCAGTGCAGTAAGCCCCAAACAATATCCTCAGGACAACTTGCCGGAAATCGCCTTGGCGGGGCGTTCCAATGTCGGTAAATCTTCGCTCATCAACCGGATGATTCAACGTAAAAACCTCGCGAGGACAAGCTCAAAACCGGGAAAAACGCAGACGTTGAATTTTTACCGCGTAAACGGCCAAATGTACTTTGTCGATTTACCGGGATACGGTTACGCTCAGGTTTCGCAGGCGATGAAGCGGGAGTGGGGGAAGTTCATTGAACGTTATATTTTGGAACGGAAAAACCTGAAGCTGTTGATCATCATCGTGGATATCCGCCATCCACCCTCCAAGGACGATCTGGCGATGTACGAGTGGACCCTGCATCACGGCGTGCCGCTTTGTGTCGTGGCGACCAAAGCGGACAAAATTTCGAAAGGCAAATGGCCGAAACATTTGAAAGTCATCCGGGAACATTTGGGAATGCCGCCTGATAGCCATCCCATCCCATTTTCGTCCGAAACGGGATTGGGGACGGAGGAATTGTGGCAACAAATCGCCGCCGCAGCCGGGCTGGCTGTTGAAGGGTTGCAGGAAAAAAATAGGTATCCCTCTTAAGCGGCAGAAATTCCCCGTATATTTGATGAATTTTTAAAAAATTGCGTTCATGCCCGCGTTCCAGGGGTAAAAAACCGCAAATTTTGCCTGTTTTTTGCAAAAATGATTGCAGGAATACCGGTCGGCCGTATAGTATACTATTGTAAAGACGGTAAGCGACAGTTCATGATGCTTCTAAAAAACGGAATTGAGGGATTTTTTTATGGCTCAGCGGTTAGCGACGGAATATGTCAAAACCAGCCTGCAATTTTCGGAAGCCGAAATGCCCAAATTTGTCGGTCTGTTCAAAGAACAGCAAGCCGATTTGGTAGTGAGAATTTTGGATAACGGCAATCAGGAGGTTGCCGTCACGTACGGAACGGAAGAAGTCGTTTTTACATTGGAACGGATTGCGGATCGCCTGGCATTTACCGGTTCTTGCCGGCTCACCAATCTGAAGTTGGCCAACGCCATGCGCCAAGCCGTTTCATTATTCAAAGGCGATGCGGTCGTTCACCGGATTTATCGTCACGGCATCATGAGGTATGTATACGAAAAAGGTTCTGTGGTGCAAATTTCGGAATTAAAGCACGACGAGGAGAATATCGTATACCAATACAAAAATACCGTCGGACAACTGGAGAACTTGTTTAAAAAAGATGATATCGAACGCGAAATCGTTTCTGTTGAACAGCAAGTCGACAGTTTGCTCGATCTGCGCAACAGTTTGAATGAACCGAATGTCGTGAAGCATATTGACGAACGTCTTGCGAGGCTGTCGCACACCTTGTTTGTGCTGGAAGCCTGAGCCGTTGAAGTTTGACTTGCAGCGCACCTGCATGGTGCGCTTTTCTTTTGCGGGCCGTGAAAGGAAATACTTGATAAGGAAATAAAAGTTTTTTTAAAAATCTATTGCTTTTCCGGCCAATAGATGATATTTTATTCTTCGTTGAAAAAATTTGTAGGAACCAGGAATTCATTCAGGACATTGCATGTTGCGAGAGATTTTTCCCTCGAAGAGAAGTGGAATGACGCAGGTCCTAGCGGATGAAATCAAAACAATTTTATTCCTAGGAAGGGGGAACCGGAAGGTGGAATACTCAACCTTCGGAAGACACGTTGCTGTTGATGCTTGGGGAGTGGATTACGAGCTTCTCAACAACGCGGAATGGTTGCAGGCACAGATGGTTGAAGCGGCCGAATATTGCGGCGCCACAATCATGTCGGTTCAAGCGAAGCAATTTGAACCTCAAGGTGCGACAGTGCTTGTTCTACTGTCGGAAAGTCATCTCTCGATTCATACGTATCCTGAGAAAGGTTTTGCCGCCCTCGATTGCTACACATGCGGCGAGACAGTAGACCCCCAATTGGCGATCGATTATTTGATTTCCGTTTTGAAACCGAAAAACGTCTATGCCAAAAAGCTGGTGCGAGGTCTTGGAGAATTGAAAGTGGAAACGCCGGAAATCAGGCAATCTTTGCTGGTGGAATAAACGGCGATAAACATAGATACGGTGATCTGACTGCATGCCTGGACGGATGCAGTTTTTTTATGGCTCAAAAAGGAGTGTCTCAAAAGGAGGCTGTCGATTCACTGTTGATGGTGCAAAAATATGCGGTTTTAAGTGAAAGGTTGTCCCTGCCCTGAGGGATGGCATTTCGGTCGGAAAGACCCGGCGGCCGACTTGGGCCGATTTTGAAAAACGGGAAATCACCGATCTGCAAAGGACCCCAGAGCCCTTATTTGATGAAAAAGAGTCTTTTTCATATTCTAACGGACTCGGCAGACCTTATTTGGCAAAAACGAAACGGAAATGACGGCTTTTAGCGGAAATAAGTGCATCGGTGTCCGTTAAATAATGGATACCGGCCATTTTGAAGCAAATAAGGGCTTCTGTGTCTGTAACCGTATACCCCATCCCCGTCTCCCCAAACTCGCCGGAAGGCAATCATTTCACTTTCTGCTCATTTTGCACAATGAATCGGCAGCATCTTAACGGCTTGGTCATGAGCGCTTTGGTCTCCCCATACAATAAGACATAGGGGAACTTCCCGGGGGGGGAGGCAATGATCATGCACAAGTGGCGACGCGTACAAATAGGCGGATTGGCGGTCTGGCTCATTCTCATCTTTGTCACATGCGTATCGGTTTACCAGATTTACGGGTTGAAGCACAGCCATTCCGTTTCGAACCATGCCGTCCGTCTTTTGTATCAAGTTTCTCTTTTTCAAATGGAACTGTTGAACAGCCATTTGAACGAGGCGGAAGGCTGGCGGACGACAAGTCAACTGGACGCGCTGAAGCAAGCCGCTTATTCGGCCAATTACACCCATGAGCGACTTATGCTGGCTCTGGGCACATCCGACCTTTCCGCGCTGGACTCCCTCACCCAGCTTGTGCAGTATATTATGCGCTTGCAGATTGGAGGGGAGCGGGAACTAACCCCGGAAGAACGGGAGACGTTTCTGGAAATGAAGGAACGGTTCAAAGAACTGTATGAGGATTACGGCAAGCTGCTTGCACCGGATCACACCCTGATCCCTTCGCAATACGGGAAACTGTCGCGTTCGGATGCGGAACTGGCAAAACTTTTGCGCAAAAGGCAAATGCAGTAGTATAAGGACCGGCGCCCGCGAAAACAATAGGATATAAATGTATGCTTTCGAAAATTGTACAAGATTTTCCCGAAATGCGTCGATTGAATGTGATATAATGAATCAAGGATGAATAAGCACGAATGATGAAGACGGGCAGGTGTGATCACCATGCATATTGTAGCGGTCGGGCTCAATTATCGGACAGCTCCCGTCCAGATACGGGAAAGATTCGCCATTCAGGAGCGGGAATTGCCGGAGGCGTTACGGCGGTTGCGGGCAACGAAGAGCATCATGGAATGTGTCATCGTTGCCACTTGCAACCGGACGGAAATATACGCAGTGGTCGACCGGCTGAAATGGAACGGACACTCTATACGCTCATTTATCGATCAATGGTTCGGAGTCACCAGGGACGTTTACGAGAATCATTTATATATTTACAAAGATCAGACGGCCATCCGCCATTTGTTCCGCGTGGCCTGCGGTCTGGATTCGATGATTATCGGGGAGACGCAAATCCTCGGTCAGGTGAAAAACGCTTTTTTGCTCGCCCAGCGCCAGGGAACGACCGGAACGATATTTAACGAATTGTTCAAACAGGCGGTCACATTGGCGAAGAGAGTCCATTCGGAAACGGAGATCGGAGAAAATCCGGTTTCGGTAAGTTATGCGGCGGTGGAATTGGGCAAGCGGATTTTCGGCCGGTTTGACGGAAAAACCGTCATGATGATCGGTGCCGGGAAAATGGGTGAACTGACGGGAAAGTATCTTCACGAAAACGGCGTCGGAAAAATGATCGTCGCCAACCGCACCTATTCCAAAGCGGAGGAATTGGCGCGGCAGTTTCATGGAATCGCCTGTCAATGGGACGAAATTTTGCAATATATGGATGAAACGGACATCGTGATCAGTTCCACAGGATCGGATTCCTATGTGCTTGAGGCCGGCCAAACGGGAGAAGCGCTGAAGAAGCGCGGATCCCGGCCGCTGTTCATTATCGATATTGCCGTGCCGCGGGACATTGATCCGCAAATCGGAGATTTCCCGAATGTGTTTTTGTATGATATCGACGATTTGCAAATGATTGTGGAAAGCAATCTGCAGGAGCGGAAAAAGGAAACGGGAAAAATTGAAGGCTGGATTGAACAGCAGATGGACCTGTTCGCCCAATGGTATCAGGCGCTCGGAGTCGGCCCGGTCATTCAGGCGCTGCAAATGAAGGCCAACGAAATTCATCAGGAAACGATGAAAGATCTGTTCAACAAACTGCCTGATCTGAGCGAGCGGGAACGCAAAGTGATCAGCAAACTGAGCAAGAGTATCGCCAACCAATTGATGAGGGATCCGATCTTGCGGGTGAAAGAGATGGCTGTAGGCCGGAATCGGGATATGGCCATCGATATGTTTACGCAGCTGTTTGCTTTGGAAGAATGGTTAGAGAAAGCGTCTCGCAAGGATCCACGCCCGGATGCGGAATCGGCTGCGAAAGAACAGCACGGCAACAAATGGCAGGAGGAGGCTTTACCGGCCATCGGACTTGTCCAATGATGACGGAAAATCGGCTGAATAATGCCATGATTTACATTTCTGCCCTGAGCCTCTTGTTTTGCTTCTCCGGTTTCTTTGCGGACATCGGAGCGAAAAAACGGATGGGGACAGGGTTGCTTTCTTTTATCAACCTGTCCGGATACGGCTTCATCTTCCCGGCATGGTTTTATATTTTTAAGTTTTCCTCGAGACTGTCGATTAACTTTTGATGGTGCAAAAATATACGGCTTGTAGTGAAATGTTGCCTTCCTTTACTCAAACATCTTGTTTTCCATTCCTTAATTAAAATATTTTAGAGGTAAGGAATGAAAAGCCAAAACTCGACGGAAGGCAATCATTTCACTTTCTGCTCAATTTGCACAATAAATCAACAGTCTCTTCTCAACGATTCATCCGCTATTTAAGCAATGGATCGCAACCGGTCATGGGGGACGGGGTTAACGTACGCAACTTTGAACTTGCCGGCGGAATGCCGCGCAAGTCTTCCGGGGAGCTTGAAACCTTAATAAGGATCTGAGGAGGCAGCTGACCATGCGCACCATTATCGTAGGAACGAGACAAAGTCCGCTAGCGTTGCAACAAACCGGGCAAGTGATCGAACAGTTGCATGCCATATGCAGTACCCATGGTATAGATTGCGATTTCCAAGTGAAAAAAATTGTCACCAAGGGAGACCGTATTTTGGATGTCACGTTGTCCAAGGCCGGCGGCAAAGGTTTGTTCGTGAAAGAGATTGAACAGGCACTGCTGGAAGCCGAAATCGACATCGCGGTGCACAGCCTGAAAGATATGCCGGCCGAATTGCCGCCGGGGCTTGTCATCGGGGCGGTTTCAAAGCGGGAAGACGCGCGCGATTGTTTGATTTCCGGACAGTTTCGCTCTTTCCGGGATTTGCCGCACGGGGCGACGGTCGGCACGAGCAGTTTGCGCCGTTCATGCCAGCTGAAAGCGCACCGGCCGGATTTGGTGATCCGAAGCATTCGCGGCAATATCAATTCCCGCCTCAACAAGCTGGAATCGGAGGGGCTGGATGCGATCGTGCTGGCGGCGGCAGGATTGCACCGCATGGGCTGGGGCGACCGCATCAGCGAATATTTGCCGGTTGATTTGTGCTTGCCGGCTGTCGGCCAGGGGGCGTTGGCGGTCGAATGCCGGGCCGGCGATCAATTTGTGCTGGATCTGTTGCAGCGTTACAGGCACGTTCCGACCGAACTCGCCGTGACGGCCGAGCGGAATTTTCTGGCGCGGCTCGGAGGAAACTGTCAGGTGCCCGTCGCAGCTTACGCGGAGCTTGCGGCAACCGGGGACGGCGGGGTGCCGGTCATCACGCTGAAAGGAATGGTCGGTTCGGCGGACGGCGGGACCATTCTCTCCGACACCATGCAGGGCGCCGATCCGGCCGAATTGGGGATGAAGCTGGCGGAACGTCTCATTTCCCGCGGAGCGGACAAGCTGCTCGAACCGTCCCGGGGGGAATCGTGATGATCCCGGGTGAACGAAAACCGCTTTCCGGCCGCCGGATCCTCGTCACCCGGCCGCGCGGCCAGGCCGATGAATTGTCCGGACGGATCAGAGAATTGGGCGGCGAAGCGATAGAGTTTCCCGTGATGGACATCCGGCCCCTGACGGACGAATCTGTCATCCGGGAAACGGATGCGGCGTTAAAGAAATTGCCGGATTATGATTGGATCCTTTTTACGAGCGTCAATGGGGTGGAATATTTTTTCCAGCGGTTACGGCACATCGGTCTGGATGCGCGCGCCCTGTGCGGGGCCAAGTTGGCCGCGGTCGGGCCGAAAACGGCTGAAGCGTTGCGCAAACGGGGACTGACCGCCGACACGGTCGCCGGCAACTTCAGCCAGGAAGGGTTATTGGAAGCGTTAAAATCCCGGCTTGTCCCCGGACAGAAAGCGCTTTTTCCGACGGTTGCCCTTGCCAGGGACGATCTTCTCCGAAAGCTTACCGAACTGGGAGTGGACGTAACCAAGGTGCAAGTATACGAGAATGTGCCGTCTTACGGGAGCGGGGCCGAGATCGCCGAGCTTTTGAAAAACAAGGCCGTCCACATCGTCACGTTTGCCAGTTCGTCCGCCGTAACGAATTTTTTGCTGGCGTTGCGGGAGGGCGGAAAATGCGAACCGCAGGAACTGCTTCGCGATACGGAAATTGCCTGTATAGGGCCTTTAACTGCCCGGACGGCGGAGGAAGCGGGGCTTAAGGTCAAGTATGTCGCCCGCGAAGCGACGATCGACGGATTACTCTCGGCGCTGACCGAAGAGGCGGCAAACAAGTCGGAGGAGGAATGAAAGATGACGGAATTTCCGAAGGTGCGGCTTCGCAGATTGCGCGCGAGCCAGGCCATGCGCAATCTGGTCCGGGAAACGCACGTCACGGTTCACGATTTGATTTATCCGATTTTTGTAACGGAAGGCGAAAATGTGAAAGAAGAGATCTCGTCCATGCCGGGGGTTTTCCATTTTTCCCCTGACCGTCTGGAAGAAGAGATCCGCGAGGTCGCAGATCTGGGGATCGGGGCCGTGTTGTTGTTCGGTGTTCCCGACCATAAAGACGCGCTGGGTACGGAAGCATACGGAAACAACTCCATCGTGCAGCGGGCGATCCGGCGGATCAAAAAAGCGGCCCCCGAACTTGTCGTCATCGCCGATACGTGCCTTTGCCAATATACCGATCACGGGCATTGCGGCGTTGTGCGATACAACGAACGGACCGGCCAGCCTGAAGTGGCTAACGACCTGTCCCTCGAACTGTTGGTAAAAACCGCGGTTTCGCAGGCGGAGGCGGGGGCGGATATCATTGCGCCCTCCAATATGATGGACGGTTTTGTGCAAGCGATCCGGGCGGGGCTGGACGAAGCCGGGTTTGAACAGGTGCCGATCTTGTCCTATGCGGTCAAATTCGCTTCGGCATTCTATGGGCCGTTCCGGGAAGCGGCGCACTCCGCGCCCCAATTCGGCGACCGCAAGACGTACCAGATGGACCCGGCCAACGCCCGCGAGGCTTTGCGTGAAGCGGCCGCCGACGTGCGGGAAGGCGCGGACATGCTGATGGTGAAGCCGGCGTTGGCTTATATGGATATTATCCGTGCCGTGAAGGAGCGCTTCGATTTGCCGGTCGCCGCCTACAATGTCAGCGCGGAGTATGCGATGGTCAAAGCCGCGGCGAAAAACGGCTGGATTGACGAAAAAGCGGTCGTTATGGAAATGATGACCGGATTGAAACGGGCGGGAGCCGATTTGATCCTGACGTATTTTGCCAAGGATGTGGCCCGCTGGTTGCGTTAACCGGACGCCGCGGGCGGAAATGCGCGCAGTTTTTCGTTGTTCACCGGCCGGACGGTTTTGTCAAAGATTTGTTGGAATGCGTCCCCTATCATCCGTTGTGGGCGGCGGACAAATAGGGCATAATATTTTCATAGTCAGTTCGGAATAAGGTTTGGAAAAGAGGCGGGTCAATGACTTATCATGACAACTTTCTGAAAGCTTGCCGCAAAGAACCTGTCGACCGGGTCCCCGTCTGGTATATGCGGCAGGCGGGAAGATCTGATCCCGATTACCGGAAGATCAAAGAGAAATACAGTTTGCTGGAAATATGCCGAATGCCCGAGTTGGCCGCGGAAATCACGCTGATGCCGGTACGGAAACTTGGTGTCGACGCCGCCATTTTGTATTCGGACATTATGAATCCGGTCGCTTCGCTGGGTGTGGAATTCGATATCGTCCCCAATGTCGGCCCGGTGATTCAGCATCCGGTACGCACGCTGGAAGATGTCCGCAAGCTTCGCCCTTTTCATGCGGAGGAGGATTTGCCGCACGTTCTGGAGACGATACGCATATTGGACCGCGAGCTTTCCGTGCCGCTGATTACTTTTGCCGGCGCGCCGTTTACGATCGCCAGTTATCTGATCGAGGGAAGGCCGTCCAAGTCGTATATCCGTACAAAAGAGATGATGTACGCCGCCCCGGAAATATGGTTTGAACTGATGGACCGTCTCGGCGATATGGTGATCGCGTATTTGAAGGCGCAAATCGCGGCCGGGGCCAAAGCCGTGCAATTGTTCGACAGTTGGGCCGGTGCGCTTGCGCCACGCGATTACCGGCGGTTCGTCCTGCCGGTCGTCGACCGGATTTTCAGTGAATTGGCGGACATTTCCCAGCCCAAAATCTATTTTCCCGGGGTCGGTTCCGGGGAACTGCTGCCGCTGTTGCGGGAACTGAAGGCGGACGTCATCGGGTTGGACTGGCGGGTAACGATCCCGGAAGGGCGGCGCCGGATCGGAGAACGGTTTGCCGTCCAGGGCAATTTGGATCCGTACGTCTTGACGGCTCCCATGGAAGTGATCAAAGATTATGCGAGGGAAATCATCGATCAGGGAATTGAACGTGACGGTTACATCTTCAACCTTGGACACGGGCTGTTTCCGGAAGCTTCTCTGGACAAAGTCAAAGAGCTGACGGCATTTGTTCACGAATATTCGCGCGCAGCGATCCAACGACGGAGAGAGGGGAGAGAGACCCGTGTCTGACCGGAAAATCGGCGTTTTGGTCATGTCTTACGGAACGCCGGAAAGCATGGAGCATATTGAAGAGTATTACACCCACATCCGCCACGGCCGCCCGCCTTCAAAAGAACAACTGGAAGATTTGAAAGCCCGGTATGAGGCGATCGGCGGGTCGTTCCCGCTGCGGGAGATTACGAACCGTCAAGTGGCGGAATTCGGCAAAACGGTCAACCGGCTTGTTCCGGAATATGAGTTTGTCTGCTATCAGGGGATGAAGCATGCGCGTCCGTTCATCGAGGACGGAGTACAGCAGATGGCGCGCGACGGCATTCGCGAAGCGGTCGGCATCGTATTGGCTCCCCACTACTCGTCGATGAGTGTCGGGGAATATGTGCGCCGCGCGCGGAAGCAAGCGGAGGAGAGCGGCATCCGAATGCGGTTTGTCGAGAGTTACCATCTTCACCCGAAGCTGATCGAAGCTCTGAGCAACCGGGTCCATGCCGCGTTGGAGCGGTTTTCCGAAGCCGAACGGGACGGGGTGAAAGTGGTCTACACGGCTCACAGCCTCCCCGCCCGCATTCTGGAGATGAACGATCCGTACCCGGAACAGTTGCTGGCTACATCAAGAAAAATAAGCGAACGCTGCGGATTGACCAACTGGCTTTTTGCCTGGCAAAGCGCGGGGAAGACAGGGACGCCGTGGCTGGGTCCGGACATTCTGGAGACGTTGCATGCGCTGCGCCAGGAAGGTGTGCGCAACGTTCTCGTTTGTCCGGTAGGGTTCGTGTCCGACCATCTGGAAATTCTCTACGATCTCGATATCGAAGCGCAACAAACCGCGAAACAGCTGGGAATGCATCTCGAACGGACCGAATCGTTGAATACGGATCCCCTGTACATGGAAACGTTGAGCGACATGGTGCGGGACGCATTGAGATTGCCGATTCATTGTGCAAAATGAGCGGACAACATTTCACTTCTTACAGTCGTATATTTTTGCAACATAAACAGTTCATCGACAGCCTCGAATGGTTGGTCAGGAGTTGAAGGATCCCCACGTTCAAAACTGGTGATGGGAGTTGCGGCGGATGAAGAAAATTCTGGTAGCCGGAGGCGGCATTACGGGGTTGACTGCTGCGTTTTATTTGCGGAAACGTTTTTCCGGAGAGGAAATGCCGGCCGAAATCACATTGGTCGAGCAAAACGGGCAATTGGGCGGTAAAATACGGACGTCAAAGCGGGACGGTTTCGTCATTGAGCGGGGACCGGATTCTTTTCTGGCACGCAAAACGCCAATCATTGACTTGACGCGGGAACTCGGTCTGGAAGGGGAGTTGGCGGGACTCCATCCGCAAGGATATAAAACGTACATTTTACATCGGGGGAAGCTTCATCCTATGCCCGCCGGGCTTATGCTCGGCATACCTACGCGGTGGCAGCCGTTTCTGAAGACGGGATTGGTTTCTCCGCTGGGCAAAGCGCGGGCTGCGATGGATTTGTTTCTTCCCCGGCGGAAAGAGCAGGGGGATGAGGCGCTCGGCGATTTCCTCGAACGCCGGTTGGGAAAAGAGGTATTGGAGCATATCGCCGAGCCGCTCTTGGCCGGAATCTATGCGGGGGATACCCATGCGCTGAGTTTGCAGGCGACATTTCCCCAATTCGCCTTGGCCGAGCAAAAGTACGGCAGTCTGATCCGCGGAATGATCGCGGGAATGAACCGCTCTTCGTCGGCGGGAGGAGGACCGGCGGCAGGCCCCCGGGAAGAAAGCGGCATTCCGGAATCTTTGCGTTACAGCCAGTTCCTGACATACAAGCGGGGCCTCGCCACGCTGGTGGACGCCCTCATTCAGGCCATGCCGGACGTCCGATTCAGGACGGGATGCCGAATGCTTCAACTGGCCGGAACAGGCAGCCGGTATGAAGTCACGTTTGCCGGCGGCTTGCAGGAATCGTATGACGGCGTCATTCTGGCCGTACCGAACTATGCCGCGGCGGAATTGTTGCCTTCGTTGCCCGCGCTGCGCGAATTGGGCGCGATCCCCTATATTTCGGTCGCCAACGTGGTTTTGGCATTTCGGAAAGAGGACTTGCAGCACGAATTGGGAGGATCGGGTTTTCTCGTCCCGCGGACGGAAGGCCGCTTTATTACCGCCTGCACCTGGACGTCCCGCAAATGGCCTCATACGGCTCCGGACGGACGGGTGCTCCTTCGCTGTTACATCGGGCGTTCGGGAGAACAGGCATGGCAACAACTGTCCGACGAGCAACTGGTTGAAAACGTGAAGCGGGAACTGAAAGAAATTGTCGGTATCGGTGCCAATCCGCTTTTTTGTGAAGTGACGCGTCTTCCCCGGTCTATGCCGCAATATCCTGTGGGTCATTTGGAGCGGGTGCGGCGCGCGAGGGAAGAACTGGCCGGCGCGATGCCGGGAGTGGTTATTGCGGGAGCCGGTCTGCAAGGGGTAGGGCTTCCGGATTGCATTCGGCAGGGAAAAGAGGCAGCGGATGCCCTATTCCGGCATCTGACGGCCGTTTCCGCCGACTGATCTTTGTTTTACCCGTCACGCAATCAAAAATTACAGGAACAGGTGATGTTTTGTGAGAAAGGACGATAAGTCCAAAGCCGCTTTCGCTGCGGCGAAAAAAGTGATTCCCGGGGGGGTCAACAGTCCCGTCCGCGCCTTTAAATCGGTGGGGCTTACGCCGGTGTTCGTACAGCGGGGGGAAGGTTCGCGCATTTACGACATTGACGGGAATGTATTTATCGATTACGTCGGTTCCTGGGGCCCGCTCATTTTGGGACACGCCCATCCCCAAGTCGTCGAGGAAATTAAGAAAACGGCCGAACTCGGGACCAGTTTCGGCGCGCCGACCGAGCTGGAAACACGGATGGCGGAACTCATTTGCGAACGGATTCCTTCCATCGAGATTGTGCGGATGGTGAATTCGGGCACGGAAGCGACGATGAGCGCGCTCCGTCTGGCGCGGGGCTACACAGGGCGGAGCAAAATCGTCAAATTCGAGGGATGCTACCACGGACATGCCGATTCCTTGCTGATCAAGGCGGGATCCGGCGTCGCCACTCTCGGTCTTCCGGACAGCCCCGGCGTTCCGGAAAGCGTTGCCGCCAACACCATCACGGTTCCGTATAACGATCTCGACTCGGTGAAGCTCGCTTTCGAAAAGTACGGCGAACAAATCGCGGCGGTCATCGTCGAACCGGTGGCCGGCAATATGGGGGTCGTCGTCCCGCTGCCGGGCTTCCTGCAAGGTTTGCGCGACATCACGCGGCAATACGGCAGTTTGCTCATCTTTGACGAAGTGATGACCGGCTTCCGCGTCGGTTATCATAGCGCGCAAGGGCTGTACGGTGTGACCCCGGATTTGACCTGTCTCGGCAAAGTCATCGGAGGCGGCCTTCCGGTTGGCGCTTACGGCGGCAAACGTGAAATTATGGAACTGATGGCTCCCGAAGGACCGATTTATCAGGCGGGCACGCTGTCCGGCAACCCGTTGGCGATGATTGCCGGTTACACAACACTGAAACTTTTGACCCCTGCCGTCTATGACGAATTGGAGCGCAAAACGGCGCGTCTGGAAGAAGGGTTCGCTGCCAATGCCGCAAAGCGCGGCATTCCTTGCACGATTCAACGCGTCGGCTCCATGATGTGCCCGTTTTTCACAGAGAGCAAGGTCGTCGATTACGCGACGGCGAAAACGTCCGACTTGAACCGTTTTGCCAAATATTTTGCGCATATGCTCGATCTTGGGGTGAGTATCGCGCCTTCGCAATTTGAAGGCATGTTTGTATCCGCGGCGCACACCGACGAGGATATCGAAGCCACGATCGCCGCACACGATGAGGCGTTGAAGCGGCTGTAACAGGCATCCGAAAAACCTTGCCACTTGTGGCGTGGTCAGACTGTCGGCAAAGTCCCCATCAAGAGACGGGGATCCGTTCGAAAAGACCGGGCGGCCGGCTTTGACACCGGGAAATGACCGTAACATGAATTTTTGATTTCCTGGTGTCAACGGAGGTGAAGAACGGATTCCCGCTTTTTTTATAATAATATGTCACTTTGATATGTCACTTTGTCTGCAATCCGGCCCCGCCACAAAAAGTTGTGGCGGGTTTTTTCACTTGAATGGGGCAAATTGAATCGGCTATAGTTAGTGTAAACGATCCGGCTTTTAAGGGGAGGGAGAGGGGAATGAACCTTCATGATCTGGATACGCCTTCGCTGGTCGTGGACCTGGACCGGCTGGAGCGCAATGTAAAAGCAATGTCCGATCTCGTCAGGCCTTATGGCGTCCGTTTGCGCCCGCATGTCAAAACCCATAAGACCGTGGAAATCGCCCGGCTGCAGATGAAGTATGGAGCCGCCGGCCTGACCGTGGCCAAAATCGGAGAGGCCGAGGTGATGGCAGAGGCCGGATTTGACGATTTGTTGATTGCCAATATCGTGATCGGGAAAGCCAAGTTGGAGAGGTTGGCCCGGCTTGTCCGAACAGTGCGCATCAAATCGTGCGTGGACAGCCTGGAGGGGGCGGCCATGATGTCGGAAATGGCCGTGCGTTACGGCGTCGTTTTCGACGTGATGCTCGATGTGAACTCCGGATTAAACCGTACCGGCATTTTGCCGGAACAAGCGATCCTTCTGGGAAAAGAAGTCGCAAAGCTGCCCGGATTGCGATTGTGCGGCGTCTTTACTTACGGGGGGTACGGGCCGCCGGTGAAGGACGACGGACTAAGAAACCAATGGGCGCGCCGGGAGGCGGAGACCGCCGTTTTTGTCGCCAGGGAGCTTGAGAATGCAGGAATTGCGGCGGCGGAAGTGAGCGTCGCCGGAACGCCGACTTCCCGGTTCGGAGCTGCCGTTGCCGGGGTGACGGAGGTACGGCCGGGGACATACGTGTTTAACGATGCGAATTACGTGCGGCTTGGTTTCGGTACTTTCGACGATTGCGCGCTGAGGATCAGGGCCCGGGTAATTAGCCGTCCGGCAGCTGACCGTGCGGTCATCGATGCCGGAAGCAAAGTGTTGACTTCGGAAAAGCCGGTCAGGGACGGCCAGGATGTCGGTTACGGGCATATCGTCGGGCTGCCCGATTCGAAGATTGCCGCGCTTTGGGAGGAACACGGGGTAGTGCATTTATGCGACGAGGGCAGGCAATTGAAGATCGGCGATGTGATTGAGATAATTCCGAATCATGTATGTCCTGCCGTGAATTTGGCCGATTGTTTATACGGCGTCAGAGGAGACAAGGTGGAAGGGATTTTTGCCGTCGCAGCCCGCGGCAAAGTCCAATAGCACTCGGATTGTTTTCTAATCTTTCATGCGTACGGAGAATCCGCAATGAATCTGTTAAAGTATTACATCCTGGACATTCCGTTTGAACTGTACGGAATCGGAGTTGTATTTTTCCTTCTGTTGTTATGGATTTGTTGTTCGGCTGCCAAAGAAATAAAGCAAAGGGGGCCGAAGGGGCCGCATGAACTGTAAATCCGGTTGGACGGCGAGGAAAGGCGAATGGTTGGAATTAACGCTTCCGGCACCACCCGGTTCGGATGAAGAACTGATGGATTGGCTGCAGAAGACAACTCCCGTGCCGGCCAAGTTGTTGCGGAAATTAAAGGGGTCGAACGGCATAGTCCGCATCGGCCGGAAAGTCCGTCTCCGGTTGTTTCCTCCGGAGAAGGCGCAGTTTTTCCCCGAATGGCGGGAAATCGCCATATTGTACGAGGACGATTTTTGCCTCGTTGCAGGCAAAGAACCCGGAATGAATGTTCATCCGGCCTTTCCCGGCCAACAGGGATCATTGGCCAACGCCGTGGCGTTTTACTACCAGTCGACCGGCCAGGATTGCCGTGTCAGACATATCCACAGACTGGATAAGGATACGTCGGGGGCGGTGTTATACGCAAAAAACGAGTTGGCTCAACTCGTTTTGGACGAGGCGATGAAACTGGGAAAAATAAAACGCGGTTATTTGGCCGTTGTGGCCGGCCGGATGGACCGGACTCAGGGACGGATCGATGCGCCGATCGGCAGGGACCGCCATCATCCGCAGCGCCGCAGAGTCACGGCCGGAGGAGACCCCGCTTCAACCCGGTACGAAGTGATCGACCGCTGCCGGGATGCCACGCTTGTCAAGCTGTGGCTGGAGACCGGACGCACCCATCAAATTCGCGTGCATCTCAGTTACATCGGACACCCCGTTTGGGGGGATGTTCTCTATGGAGGACCGGCGGACGGGATCAACAGACAAGCGTTGCACGGGAAGACGCTGACGTTTTCCCACCCCTGGACGGCGGAACCGCTGCAATTGGAGATGCCCGAGCCGGAAGATTTTCGGCGGTTGGCCGAAAACTTGCGCCTTCGGATCCCATAATCCGGAAAGGATGTCACCTTCCGAAAAAACGATCGGTTTTCTTATGAGGAAAAAAGGAATGGATGCCCCTCCTTTCATCATATACATTTACAGAGGCCATATAATCAGTTGATCATTCGAATTGAATTACCGAAGGGAGGATGTACAGGTGACAGAGCAGCCGTCCGGATTAAGATTCGATATTTATGAACGCGTGAATTTATCCGATGCTCTCGTAGGGATCCGGGGATTGGAAGAAGTGGAACTTGTTCCCCATATACAAGTGATTTCCCAGGACGATCAGGCGATTTTGCAAGGAAACCTGCATTTGAGCGGCGTGTATGAAGGGGAAGGGGATGCGGGCCTGCAGAGACTGGAGCACTCGATTCCCGTCGAAATTACATTGCCGTTAAACCGTATTCACCGCATGGAGGACATTTCCGTCGAAATTGAAAATTTCGATGTCGATATTTTGTCTCCCCGTTCCATGAATATAACGGGAGTATTGTCATTGCACGGTATCGAGCTGCTTTCCTATTCCTTGCCGTGGGAGGAGGACGGCGAGGAAGAGGTCATGTTTTTGCATAAGGTAGAGGACCGTGACGAACATTCCGCACCGGATCGGGAAGAGCATCCGGAAGCAGAACGGGCGGATATACAAGAGCGATCGACGAAAGAGCAACCCGAACAGGGCAAGAACCGGGCGGAGTTCCGGGAAGGATTCCGGGAAAACGACAACGATTCATCGGCAAAGGAACATCGGGAGGATTTTCCGGAGGAATTTCAGAGCAACGCGGACAGGGAACTCCGGGATGACCGGAACGGGGAACATTTGAATCTGGAACCGCCGGAAGACAGGAAAGGGGAAAGCTCGCACAACCGGAAGGAAAAGCAGGAAAAACACGGTATCCAGGAGACATCGTTCGAAGACTGGGACGGGACGACGGACAAAGAGGTTGTACCTAATGAAGCGGTACCTTTTAAAGGGGCGGTGCCTTTTGATGGAACGCAGGTGATTGACGGCGAAAAAGACATTGAAAAAGTGACCGACGAGATGGAAGAAATGGAAGGGCTTCTTCCCGCCGACCAAGATGTGCAGAACGGGATGAAAATCGCGATCGGAACCAAAGAAGATGAGACGGAAGGGAAAAATCTTCTGAAATCGATGATTGACAAGTGGGGAATGGAAACCGGGAGACGGAAGGCGGAGTCCGAAGGTCCGCATCCGGAAGATCCGGAATCCGTTAATCAAGCGGTTGGAGCGGAATCACACGGTTCGGAAGAAACGGTGGAATGGAAGAAGCTGTTTCTCGGCGATAAGTCGGGAGAAAAACAGTTCCGGAAAGTGCGCATGTGCATTGTGCAGAAAGAAGAAACGTTGGACATGATCGCCGAACGGTATCAATTGAACCCGAGGGAAATCATCCTTTACAACCGGCTGAATAACCAGCAACTGACCGAAGGGCAAATTATATATATTCCGAAGTAAAAGTTAAGAAGTAAAAGTCAAAGGGTTAAAACGAATCCCGGACGATAAGTCGCCGGGAATTTTTTCATTCGGCCGGCATAAAGACGGCATTGCCGAATCACCGGTCCGATGCGCTTTTTCAAAGAAATCCGATCAGCAATGCGATATACACAAGGAACAGGGCGAACAAAACAAACACATCAAGCGGGTTTGGCAAAATCAGGGTTCTTATAAATTGAATGCAGATCAGCGGGAACATAATGCCTCTTACGGCATGACGAACTTTCCACCACCATTTTTGCATGAGCTCACCACCTTGGACGACAGGAAATGCCGTATGGCCTGACAAGTTGATGCCCTTTTTTCCTATCAAAGTTTATGAGCGGGACATGCGCGGATAGAACTGTTAAAGACATGCGGCGAAACGAAAAAACCCGAATTCTCTCACACCGTCTCTGGACATTGCCGGACATGCGGTTTATAATGTTCTCTATAAAAATAGAACTTGAACAGAAATTGAAAACATAAAGAAAGACAGTCCGCAAAGATCAAGCCGTAAGCGGTATTGGCCGTACAAACAAGTTGTGCGGCATATTGACTCACCGCCGGATAATGTTTATCATAAAATGGTATACCAATAGGTTTCATTTCCCGTTTTTCTGTCAATAATAAATATCAATTCCATCCTCAGTCCGGGAAAAACGTTGAAGAGGAGGAGTAGGCAGCAAGCCTCTCAGAGAGCGGAGCCACTTATGCTGCGAGGTTCCGCAGGATTTATTTGTTGCCGAAGTCGCCTTGGAGTTGCAGCGTTCACGGGCCACTGCCGAATGGGCGGGAACATGTTTGCCCCAGACGTTGCCGGCCGCAGCCGTTATCTGCTCAGAGTGTCATGCCGCGGGCAACGGCGTGAAATAAAGGTGGTACCACGGAAGCGAACCTTTCGTCCTTTAAGGCGGGAGGTTTTTTTCATTTTAGCGGGATTCCGCCGCGCCGGATTCCGCGGCGGTACGGCGGGAAGTTTGCAAAGCCATCCGTTTTGTGAGCGACATTTTTACAGGAGGTTGGGAAAGTTGTCTGAAACGAAGCTGAATCAGGCGAACACGACGATGCCTACGACGTACAATCCGCATGAAGCGGAAAAGAAATGGTACGATTACTGGCTCAAAGGAAAATATTTCGAAGCCGGAAGGAACAAAGCGGCGAAGACGTTTACGATCGTCATTCCCCCGCCTAACGTCACCGGAATGTTGCACATTGGGCATGCGCTTGATTTTACGTTGCAAGATATATTGGTCCGCGTAAAGCGGATGCAAGGTTACGATACGCTGTGGCTCCCGGGTACGGACCATGCGGGCATTGCCACGCAGACCAAGGTGGAACAAAATTTGCGGGAAGAGAGCGGTCTGACCCGTTACGATCTCGGCCGCGAGAAATTTTTGGAAAAAGTATGGGAATGGAAAGACCGGTATGCAAACACCATTCGCGAGCAATGGGCGAAAATGGGGTTCTCCCTCGATTATTCCCGCGAACGGTTTACACTGGATGAAGGGCTGTCGAGAGCCGTAAGGGAAGTCTTTGTCAAACTGTATGAAGAAGGCCTGATATACCGCGGGAAATACATCATCAACTGGGATCCGGCGGCGCGCACGGCCTTATCGGATATTGAAGTGGTGTACAAGGAAGTGCAGGGCCATCTGTACCATTTGCAATATCCGCTGAAAGACGGCAGCGGCTCGATCACGGTCGCCACCACACGGCCGGAAACGATGCTGGGCGACACCGCCGTCGCCGTTCACCCGGAAGACGAGAGGTACAAGCATCTGATCGGCAAAACTTTGGTGCTCCCGATTATCGGACGGGAAATTCCCATCATCGCCGACGAATATGTGGACCGGGAGTTCGGCAGCGGCGCCGTGAAAATTACGCCCGCGCACGATCCGAACGATTTCGAGGTGGGATTACGGCACAACCTGCCGCAAGTGCTCGTGATGGACGAAAGCGGCACGATGAACGAGCAGGCCGGCAAATATCGGGGAATGGACCGCTTTGCCTGCCGCAAGCAAATTGTGGCGGATTTGAAAGAGCTTGGCGTGCTCGTGAAAATCGAAGAACATGTGCATCAGGTTGGCCACAGCGAGCGCAGCGGCGCGGTCATCGAGCCTTATTTGTCCACTCAATGGTTCGTCCGCATGAAGCCGCTCGCGGAAAAAGCGATTGAGGCGCAAAAAAGCGGCAAAGGTGTGCGCTTTGTGCCCGAACGGTTTGAAAAAATTTACTTGCATTGGATTGAAAACGTGCGGGACTGGTGCATATCCCGCCAGCTTTGGTGGGGCCACCGGATTCCGGCCTGGTATTGCGGCGATTGCGACAACATTACCGTTTCCCTTGAAGATCCTGCCGTCTGTTCCCATTGCGGCAGCGCGAAGATCCGCCAGGACGAGGATGTGCTGGATACCTGGTTCAGTTCCGCGCTGTGGCCGTTTTCCACGCTCGGCTGGCCGGACCGATCGGGCGACATGAAGCGGTATTATCCCACCGATGTGCTCGTTACCGGTTACGACATCATTTATTTCTGGGTAGCCCGAATGATTTTCAGCGCACTGAAATTCACGGGTGAAATTCCGTTTAAGGATGTGCTGATCCACGGTCTCGTGCGGGATGCCGAGGGGCGGAAAATGTCCAAATCGTTGGGCAACGGCGTCGATCCTCTTGATGTGATCGAACGTTACGGGGCCGACGCGATGCGCTTTATGATTTCGACAAGCAGCACCCCCGGACAGGATTTGCGTTTCCGTTGGGAACGGGTAGAACAGGCGCGCAATTTTGCCAACAAAATTTGGAACGCTTCCCGCTTTGCGATCATGAATTTGGGGGACATCTCCGTCCGGGATATGAAGCTGGACGGCGAACTGGGCACGGCCGACCGTTGGATTTTGCATCGCTTGAATGAAACGGTCCGCGATATTACACGCCTGATCGACCAATACGAGTTCGGGGAAACCGGCCGCCTGCTTTACAATTTTATTTGGGACGATTTGTGCGACTGGTACATTGAATTCAGCAAACTCAGCTTATATGGCGATGACCCGGAAAAAAAGAGAGTTACGCAATCGGTGCTTGCTTATGTGCTTGACCGGACGTTGCGCATGATCCATCCGTTCATGCCGTTCATCAGCGAAGAAATATGGCAGCATCTGCCCCACGAAGGGGAGACGATTACTTTGGCGCCGTGGCCGATGTACGATGAAAAATGGGAAGCGCCCGACGCGGTGAAAGAGATGGAACTGTTGATGGACATCATCCGCGCCGTGCGGAATATCCGCGCCGAAGTGAACGTGCCGATGAGCAAGAAAGTGGAGCTGTTGATCAGGCCGGACCACAGCCAGGCCGCCAAAATTATCGATCGCAATCTGGAATATGTCCGCCGTTTCTGCAACACGTCGCTCTTGAAAGTGGATGGCTCGCTGGCTGCTCCGGAGAAGGCCATGACCGCTGTCGTTACCGGCGCGGAGTTGTATTTGCCTCTGGCCGGTTTGATCGACATCTCGCAGGAAATCGCCCGGCTGGAAAAGGAATTGCGCACGCTGCATGACGAGGTGGCCCGTATCGAGAAAAAATTGGCCAATCCCGGTTTCATGGCCAAAGCGCCGGAAAAAGTGGTGGCCGAAGAAAAAACGAAATTGCAAGATTATATCGATAAAAGAGATAAAGTGATCGCCCGCCTGGCCGAACTGCGCGGTTGACGGGCAACCGTCCGGTTCGTCGGGGAGGAATTGGACGGGGGTCCTGTCAAGGCGGGATGGAGGAAGTCATATAATAGAAGAGGATGAGTTGGATGAGGGAAGGCAATGAGGCCAACGGATCCGCGTTTCGTACGGTTGCCGAGGCCATCAATTGGATTGTCGATCGAAATGCCGGCGGACAAAAGCCAGGATTGAAACGCATGGAAGTGTTTATGGAGAGGCTTGGTTATCCGCAACGGGGGCTGAAGTTCATACATGTGGCCGGAACGAACGGGAAAGGTTCGACTTGCGCCTATTTGACCGAAGTGTTGATGCGGGCAGGTTATCGTGTTGGCACATTCACTTCCCCTTACCTGGAGAAATTTTCCGATCGGATTCGCATGAACGGGATCAATATTTCCGATACGGATTTGTTGCGCTTGGCGAACAAGGTGAAACCGATCGCGGATGAAATCGCCCGATCGGAACTTAAGGCGCCCACGATGTTCGAACTGACGACGGTGATCGCCATTCTGTATTACGGTACCATCGTCCATCCCGACGTTGTCGTTTGGGAAACCGGGCTCGGAGGCCGAATCGATCCGACGAACGTCGTCATTCCGCTCGTTTCCGTCATTACGAATGTGGGACATGACCATCTTGATGTGTTGGGCGATACGTTGGCGCAAGTTGCGTTCGAGAAAGCGGGAATCGTGAAGCGGGGAGTGCCGGTTGTGAGCGCGGTCGAACAGCCGGAGGCGCTCCAGGTTATCGAACGGGTTGCGCTGGAACGAAAAAGCACCCTGTATTTGATGGGGCGCGAATTCCGCTATGAAGTCGTCTTCAGCGCGGAAGACCGGCAGACGTTTCATTTTCAGGGGCCTTTCCGGCGCATTTCCGATGTCACCATTACGATGAACGGGGAGCATCAGATTAAAAATGCCGCTGTCGCATTGATGGCGCTGGAGGTGTTGCGGCAATATTATGCCCTGATCATCGATGACGGCCCATTGTACGAAGCGATGGCGGACACCAAATGGCCCGGCCGGCTGGAACTTGTTTCTCACCGGCCCCGGATGTTGCTGGACGGGGCCCATAACCCGGAAGGCGCCGAAACGCTTGCCGCGGCATTGCGCAGCGTCTATTCTTACGATAAGCTTCATTTCATGCTGGGGATGCTTGCGACAAAGAATCATACGGGCTATCTTGGGCATATACTACCAATAGTGGATACGCTTGTTATCACGGAGCCGGAGTGGCGGAAAAAAATGGAGGCTGCCAAATTGGCCGAGTTGGTAAATAGATTGCGGCAAAAGCTTGACCGGGATATCGAGGTGGTGATCGAACCGGATTGGCGCAAAGCGCTGGACGAATTGAAGAGGAGAACGGGTGAACGGGATTTGGCGGTAGTTTCCGGAACACTATACTTGATCTCCGATGTTCGTTCTTTGATGCAATCGATCCGAATATAAAAAAGGTTGGTGATGAGGGCGTGAACACCCCCGAACATGTACACTTCATTGGAATTGGCGGTTACGGTATGAGTGCGATCGCCAAAGTCATGCTCGAAATGGGTTATACCGTAACTGGTTCGGACCAAACCGACCAAGAGCTGACGCAAAAACTTGCAGCCAAAGGGGCGAAAGTATACATCGGCCATGAGCCATGGCATGTGGAAGGTGCCAATCTGGTCGTCTATTCCACGGCAGTGGCAAAAGATAACGTGGAAATTCGGGCGGCGGAACAACTCAATATCCCCGTCGTGCACCGCTCGCAAATGCTGGCCCGGTTGATGAATGAGCGCAAAGGAATTGCGGTGGCGGGGGCGCACGGAAAAACGACGACCTCGTCGATGATCGCCTTGGTGATGGAAAAATGCGGCAAAGATCCGACCTATATTATCGGCGGGGAAATTATGAACATCGGCAGCAACGCCAAAGCGGGAACCGGAGAATACGTCGTGGCGGAAGCCGATGAAAGCGACGGGTCGTTTTTGCAATACCGTCCCTTTCTGGCCCTTGTCAACAATATCGAAGCCGATCATCTCGAGCATTACGGCGGAGATTTTCAAAATCTGAAAAAAGCGTATGCGCAATTTTTAAGGCATGTCAAAATCGGAGGCAAAGCCATCGTTTGCAAGGACGATCCTTATTTGCAGGAGATGATCCCCGACGTTCCATGTGAAGTGCTGACATACGGCATTGAGCAGGATGCCGATTTCACCGCTTCCGATATTCAGTTGGGCGACCGCAAAGTAAGCTTCACCGTATCGCGCCGGGGGGACAGGCTGGGTACGATCCGATTGTCGGTTCCCGGGCGGCATAACGTGTATAATGCGCTGGCGACCGTGATTACTTGCATGGAGGCGGGATTGTCCTTTGAAGAGATTGCGGGGGCGATCACGGATTTCCGCGGTGCGAAACGAAGATTTCAAGTGCTCGACGAAGTGGATGATATTCTTGTGATCGACGATTACGCCCATCATCCCACCGAGATTCAGGCAACCATCAGCGCGGCCAAGGTGACCGGCAAACGTGTCATTGCCGTATTCCAGCCCCAGCGCTACACGCGGACCTACTTTTTATTGGAGCAATTCAGTTGCGCTTTCGGGGAAGCGGATGAAGTGGTGATCACCGATATTTATTCCCCGGTCGGAGAAAAGCAAATCGAAGGGATCACTTCGGCGCGGCTCGCGGAATTGATCCAACTCAACAGCAATCCGAATGTCAAATATATTCCGTCCAAAGAAGAAGTATTGATGTATTTGATGGAACATGTGAAGAGCGGAGACCTGGTGTTGACGATGGGGGCGGGGGACATTTGGAAAGCGGCCGACGGTTTGGCCAAAGCGTTGCGCGAACGGGCGGGCAAAACGGCATAAAACGGCATAATAAAAAGGACTTCAAAATAAGTTTCAGAGCTTCAAAATGAAGGATTTAGAAAATCAAAATATTGGCTTCAGAAAATCAACATGAAGACTTTGGAAAATCAAAATAAGACTTCTGAACTTCAAAATGGAGATTTCGGAAATTCAAAAAGGGATTTCAGAATTTCAAAATGGAGACCTCTGTAATTCAAAAATGGGCTCCAGAATTTCAACAAAATGGAGATTTCGGAAAGTCAAAATAAGACTTCTGAACTTCAAAATGAAGACCTCGGAAATTCAAAAAAAAGGATTTCAGAATTTCAAAATGGAGACTTCAGCAATTCAAAGCGGGCTTCAGAATTTCAAAATAAAGAGTTCGGAACTTCAAAAAAGGACTTCCCTATCTTGGGTCCTTTTTATTTTTAACCTGTTCACTTTTTTTAACCTGACCACTTATTTTAAAGCTTTTAACTTAAAGAGAATAACCTCCGTTTTTCTCTCCTTTCCATATCCCATGCTCATAACTTGTTCTAATATGGGTGGCTTTCTCATATTCTAGCAATAGAAGATGGACAAGGGGAGAAAAGTCGGATGAAAAAAGCAAGAATTACATATCGTTTCAATCATTATGATTCGTTCAAGGAACCGCCGGACGGGGAGAACCGCCATCTTTCAAGGAAAGTGGTTTCCTATTATCAGAACGAATGGGAAAAGAAGGAAGAAACGCGGGGCGAAAAACAAGAACAGAGCGAACAACAAGAGAGGATACGGAATGAGCAAGACGCTCCTCTGCAATTGAATCATTTCACAAGCGATTTCGGGGATTGGTACAGTCCGTTCGAAGCCGAAACGCAAAGACTGGACCGGTTGGCTTACGGTGCTAAGGCGGAAGATCGGGCCAAAAAGCAACAAAAGACAGAAGAAAACAGGGACCCGGAACAGGAATTTAACCGTGAGCCGCAAACGCAACCCGCGGCATATGATCATCGGCACGATCCGGAGCAGGAGTACTTGGGTCCGTTTCTTTATGAAGAACCAACCGTCCGAACCCGATACAGCCGTTCATCCGGTCCGCCCTGGATGAAAATAGGCCTGTCTGTCGCCAGCGCGGTTTTGACCGGCGTTTTCCTGGGTTTTTTTGTATTGTCCATGTTCTCTGGCGAAATCGGAAACGACCCGGGCGATCCTGCTTCACGGCAATCCTCGTCGGGACAGGATACGGAAACGGGCCGGCAAGGACCGGAAGACGGAGGATCGTCGAATGCGGTTTCAGGTTCTGGCAATACAACGCCGATTCCTGCGCCTTCCGCGGACGGAAACGCCGGGCAGGACGCTTTCGCCTCAAAGGAAACCGTCTCATTAAATCTGCCGACGCAATCGTTTTCTTTCCTGCAAAACGGGGTATTTTCCACGCGGGAAGGGGCGGATCTTGTCCAGTCCCAATTGCGGGAGAAAGGCTTGGCGGCCATGACGGAAGAGGGCGACAAGTTTGCCGTATATGTCGGAGTGGCCGCAAACCGCGAAGAGGCGGCCGCACTCGGGCGCAAGCTTCAAGACGGACAATTGGAAATTTTCGTGAAAAATTATACGCTTCCGGCTGTGGCGGAGGTGAATTGGGCAGGAGCCAACCCGGAGTCATTGTCTCGGTATCTGACATCGGGAAATGAACTCGTCAGCCTGATCGGACGGCTCACCATCGCGCAATTGACCGCGGCGCAACCGGAAGCGCTGGACAGCGGCGAGTTGCAATCCGTCAAGACTCTGCATCAGACTTGGACCCCTTTGGCTAATGCTGTCAGCTCGGATGCCCCTGACGATGCCGGACCTTTCGTGCAACAGATGAACAACGGACTGAATACGGCCGTCATTTCGCTGGATGCGTACAGAAAAAACCAGTCGGCCTCCTATTTGTGGGAAGCGCAAACCGCCATCATGCAATACATCATCGCCCAAAAACAATTGTTAAGCAAGATTTCGGCACAGGGTTAAAAAGAATGGCTTTATTTATTTTTGCTGCGTGATTATTGCTGCGGGTTCGCCGCCAGGACAACCATTAAGGACAACCAATATTTATGCGGGGCGACTACATTCAGTGATTTATGCGGGACAACCGTATTCAAAGGAAAAGGACCGGTTCAAAGGAAACGTCCCGATTTAAAGGAGAGTCCCGGGCTCGATCCGCTCTGGATCCGGGACTTGTTTATCCCCTGGTTGCGTTTCTGTATTCGCTGGCTGTTATCCCTTCGTATTTGCGGAATATTTTGTTGAAATAAGTCGGTTGATAACCTACTTGCAGGGCAATATCGCCGATTTTTCGAGACAGCCGATAAATAAACGGTCAGTTTGTTGCGATGGCGCTACGCTCAGAAGCCGAGGATTGTGCATAGGCTTATTGGGCTGGTATTGTAACGAATTCAGCGATCGTTATTTCCTTAAAAAATCAGGATTCAGAACTGTAACGAACTCAGATATCGCTATTTGTTCGGAATTGCCTCTTTTTCTTCGGATGGAAGGCAAATAGCGTTTTTTGGATTCGTTAGATTTCAAAACGCAGTGATTTTTGCCAAATAACGACTGTGGAGTTCGTTACCATTCTCCGAGATTGAGATTGTCCGATTCCCATTTCATTTTGCTGTGTCCGCAAACCCGTGTTTCTTCTGAGTTTCAGTGCACCTTCACAATCGTCCCACAATTTATTTACTGATACGTAACCATTCCCGATATGTAAACCATTGTCAAAAAAATTCGGGCACCTCCTTGAACGCATGGGTGCCCGTTTGGTCATTATTGCTTATCGGTTTTATTGCTGTCGAACTGTTCATTGCTGCTGATTTTGTTTATTGCCATTGATCTGTCCATTGCTGTTGAACTGTTCATTGCTGCTGTTCTGACCATCGCTGTCGACCTGCTCATTGCCATTGATCTGTCCATTGTTGTCGACCTGTCCATCGCTGTTCACCGTTCCGCTGCCGGGGCCGGTACCGCTGAACATTGACAGGCAACGGTAGGCAAGTGCGGCCATTTCCGCCCGCGTCATCATCCGTTCGGGCATATACAGGCCATCCGGCATGCCTTCCACCAATCCCATCTTTCGCAGCGAATAGATCGCCTCCGCCGACCATAGATCACCGGGCACGTCACGAAATACGATTTCGTTGGATTGCTGCTGTCCGCCAGTCTCCGAGGGGGCATCGACACCGGCAAATTTTAACGTCCGGTGCAACAATACGGCCACCTCACCTCGGGTGATAGACCGGTCCGGACGAACGGTTCCATCCGGATAGCCGTGGATCCGGTCCGACGCAAGAGCCCTGGCGAAGACGGGGTACGCCCAGTGTTCCGGCGAAAGGTCGGCCGGTTGCGGCCGGTTTTCGCCGGTTGGGTCCGCAGCGGACCTGTTTTGTTGATCCGCAGGCGGAAACATGCGATCAAGAATTGTCAAAAATTCCGCCCGTGTCATCGGCCGGTCCGGTTCGAAGAGGTTGCCGGAGCCGATGAGGATTTCTTTTTCCCGCAGATGCAAAATGGCGTCCCGCGCCCAATGATTTGCCGTATCGGGAAAAACCGCGTCAACCGCCTTCGGGGGTATCTGTTTTCCGGCAGATGTCAGGTACGCATCAATTCCCTTGGCAATGCCCACCGCCATTTTCCTGCGTACGCTATCGTCCTGCAACAAAGACACATCCTGGGCGTTGGATAAAAAGGCGGTTTCGACCAAAATGCTTGGCACATTGCCCATTCGGATCACATAGGCGGAACTTGGCAGAAGCCTCCGGTTTTCAGTTCCCGCTTCTGCAACAATGGACTCCAGCACCAATTCCGCCAGCTTCCGGCTTTCGGGAGAAAGCCGGTTCATCGCTTCGCTGGCCGGATATTTGTCCTGTGGATACCGGTTATCGTAATAGAGCACCATACTGCCCCGTACATCCGGATTATGGTAATAGTTGGCATGAATCGATACAAACAGATCAGGTTGTTGTGCGAAGATGACCTCGACCCGGCTTTGCAGACTGATATACTGGTCGCCGGTTCGTGTCATCACCGTTTCGTATCCGAGACGGGCAAGTTCTTCTTGCAATTTGTACGCGATGTCCAGATTGACATGTTTTTCTTCCAGCCCGTTAACGCTGACGGCTCCGGGATCTTTTCCGCCATGGCCTGCATCAATGACCACTTTGGCGGCCGAGACTGCTTGTACAAAAGGAAAAAAGAAACAAGCGAAACAGACGATGAACAATTTCATCCAAAATTTCATATGTATGCATCCCAACCTCCGCTTTCCCCATTGTATAAAAATTTCCTTGGAATGTATGCAGGAAATATTGTCCAAAAGAGCCAGCGCCACGATGAAGATCGTCTTTCCGGCGTTGTATTGCCTTGGTACAAACCGTATAATAAAGTGGTATGGCGATCGCTGTACATATCCCTGACGGGAGAGGACCGGGCTTTGAAAAAAAACAATTTTACGCTGTTTTTATTCGTGTTTTTGGGTTTATTGGCCGGCACGGTTGCCGGACAGTTGCTCTCACCGGTCAGCTGGCTTTCTTTTCTCCTCCAATCGGTTGAAATAAGCTGGCAGCCCAAAGCGGACTTGCAGGTCATCCGATACGATCTGGACATTCTGATCCGGGTTAATGTCGTCAGTTTGCTGGGCATCGTGGCGGCTGTCTGGTTATACCGCAAATTGTAAAGAGCCGAAAAAGCCGCGATAAACACCGTTACATCAAACACTGGAGAAAATTGCAACAAACAAGGAAAAAGTTGAAACAGACAAACAGCGGAACCGGAAAAAGCGACACCCGACAAGAACGCTGAAACCGGACAAAAGCAGCGACGATAAAGACGTCAAAAACGGACAAAAGCAGCGACGATAAAGACGTCGAAAACGGACAAAAGCAGCACCCGATAAAACGCCGCAAGCGGACCAAAAGGTGCAGAATGACAAAAAATACTTGCTGTTGTTTGACATTTTTGATGCCCAGTGCAGGAGGTTATTTGACTTGTCAACCCTACTGATCCTCGCTTCTTCATCACCGCGCAGACAAGAGTTGATCAGACAACTCGGGCTCCCTGTGGAAGTAATCGCCAGCAGCGCCGATGAACAGGTGGAGCCGGATTTGTCCCCCGCGGAAATTGTGGAAACTTTATCATTGCGAAAAGCGATGTCCGTCTGCCGGAACTTGCAACACGGTCGGCCTACACAAGGAATTGTGATCGGTTCGGATACGATTGTCGTAAAAAACGGCAAAGTGATCGGCAAGCCGAGAGATGAACAGGAGGCGTTGTCCTTTCTGCAGGAACTGCAAGGCGACACGCATCAAGTGTTTAGCGGAGTAGCCTGCATCGATACGTTCACCGGCCGGCAAGCGGTATCGCATTCCGTGACCCGGGTGAAGATGAAGGCTTTGAGCAAGCAACAAATGGAACGTTATGTCCAAAGCGGGGAACCTTTGGATAAGGCGGGGGCATATGGCATACAAGGTTTGGGGGCAACGATTGTCGAACGGATTGAGGGAGACTATTTTACCGTCGTCGGTTTGCCGCTTGCTTTATTGAGCGATATGCTGTCAGAATTTGGCGTCACTGTTTTGTAATGGACAAAAGAGCAAACGGCCGTGCTATAATAGAAGAAATTATCTCCGAGTATGTCGAGGATTCCCCTTACCATAAGGCGTTTCATTTCCCGACGGTCCAAAGGAGCATTTTTTTTGGAAGGAAGAGGGGAATGGAAATGAAGACACAACCGTTCGTTTTGCGCGACATCCCTATCGAGGAAAGGCCGCGGGAACGAATGTTGCAGTATGGTGCCCAGGCGCTGAGCAATGCGGAATTGCTCGCCATACTGCTTCGTACCGGCACTTATGCGGAGAGCGCCGTGCAGTTGGCCCAACGGTTGTTGAATCAAACCGGGGGATTGCGGCAATTGGTCGATATGAGCACAGAGCAGCTTATGCAGTTTAAAGGCATAGGGGAAGCCAAAGCTCTGCAATTGCAAGCCAGCATTGAACTGGGACGAAGATTGGCACGCTCCGCCATGAAGGAAAGGGCCGTCATCCGTTCGCCGCAAGACGTGCACATCTTATTGGGAGAACAATTGCGTTATTTGCAAAAAGAACATTTTGTCTGTTTGTTCCTCAATACGAAAAACCAGGTGATCGCTCAGGAAACCATGTCGATCGGAAGTCTGAACGCTTCGATCGTCCATCCGCGGGAAGTGTTCCGCGCGGCAATACAGCGAAGCAGCGCTTCCTTGATTTGCGCGCACAATCATCCCAGCGGGGATCCGACGCCGAGTCCGGAAGATATACATATCACGAAGCGTCTGGCGGAGGCGGGTCAGTTGATTGGCATTGAAGTGCTTGACCATGTCATCATTGGCGATCGAAATTTTGTGAGTTTGAAGGAACAGGGTTTGTTATAATATAATGGTAAAGCGCAGGAAGGGAGTAACACAATATGTTTGGTTCGAAAGATTTGGGCATTGACTTGGGAACGGCCAATACACTCGTCTATGCCAAGGGAAAAGGAATTATCGTCAGAGAACCCTCGGTGGTTGCTCTGCGTACGGATACAAATACGATCGAAGCCGTGGGGGAAGCGGCCAAAAAGATGATCGGGCGCACTCCCGGGAATATCCGCGCACTCCGTCCCATGAAAGACGGAGTGATCGCCGATTTTGAAACGACCGCGACCATGATCCGCTATTTCCTCAAAAGGGCGCAGAAAGACAGTTGGTGGTCGCGCCGTCCGAACGTGATGGTCTGTGTCCCTTCGGGAATTACCGCCGTAGAAAAGCGGGCGGTTGAAGACGCGACGAAGCAGGGAGGAGCCAGAGAAGCCTTTACGATCGAAGAACCGTTTGCGGCAGCGATCGGAGCCGATCTGCCCGTTTGGGAACCGACGGGAAGCATGGTGGTCGATATTGGCGGAGGGACGACCGAAGTGGCTGTCATCTCTCTGGGCGGCATAGTCACTTCCCGCTCGATCCGGATCGCGGGCGACGAAGCGGACGATGCGATTGTGCAATATATTAAAAAAAATTATAACCTGATGATCGGCGAACGGACTTCCGAACTGCTGAAAATAGAGATCGGTTCCGCGCTTCCGATGGACAAGCCCGAAAAAATGGACGTTCGCGGCCGTGACCTGGTTACGGGTTTGCCCAAAACATTGACCGTCACTTCCGACGAAATTACGGAAGCTTTATCCGATGTGGTCGGTGCGATCGTTGAGGCCGTCAAAGTGACTCTGGAAAAATGTCCGCCGGAACTGGCTGCCGACATTATGGACCGCGGAATCGTATTGACCGGCGGAGGGGCGCTTTTGCGCAATCTGGACAAACTGTTGTCGCGGGAGACCGGCATGCCCGTATTGGTGGCGGACAATCCGCTGGACTGCGTGGCGATCGGTACCGGCCGCGCGCTCGAAAACATTCATCTGTTTAAAAAATCCGGCACGGCCTCCAAGGCTAGAAGGTAGGCGAATCGCCGCCGCAAAAATGTGGCCGTTAATGACCAGGTATAGGATTAGAAGGTGTACGGGTGTTTAAATTACTGGGAAATAAGCGACTATTCATCATGCTGATCGGTTTGGTTTGTTTCATCGCCTTAATGGGACTTACCTTGGAACGCTGGGGTGTGATGATCTGGCCTGCCCAATTTGTCAAAGATACCGTTTCATGGACGCAAGGTTTGCTCTATAGGCCCGCTGCCGGCATAGCGGGCTTCTTCCAGGATATTCGTGACCTCCGTGTCATTTATCATGAAAACAAGGTGCTCAGGGAGACTTTGAGCAAATACGCCAAGGATACGGCGAGATTGAATGAACTGGAAGCGGAGAACAGAAGGTTGAAGGAGGCGCTGGCTTTTACGGAAAGGCAGAAAAGCGCCAACAATTACCGGTACCGTATCGCCAAAGTCATTTCCCAAAATCTCGATCCGTATAACGAGACCATACTGATCAATTTGGGGGAAAAAGACGGCATTCGTGAAAACATGGCTGTCGTCACTTCGGATGGTTTGCTGGGCCGTACAACGGCGATCGCCTCGTACTCTTCAAGCGTGCAATTGCTCACCAGCCTGAACGACACGGACACGAATACGAAAGCAATTACAGCTACCGTGAAGGGGAAGGAAGAAGAGTCATTCGGCATTATTGAAAGCTTTGATCCCGCAAGCGGCCTGTTGATCATGACCAAAATTCCGCAAACGGATCTTATGCAGGTCGGCGATACGGTCGTCACCTCGCCTTTAAGTCAGGTATTCCCTCCCGGAATAGAAATTGGCAAGGTCGTATCGAAAATGGTTGGCGACTTTGGTATTGACTACAAGGCTATGGTCCAACCTTTCGCAAAATTCCATCACCTGCATGAAGTGTTTGTGGTCGAAGTTCCCGAACAGAGGTGAATTATGCGGCGGACTTGGATCACGTTGATTATTTTTGTTTTGTTTTTATTGGAGGGTTCGGTACTTCCCTGGTTGTTGCCCGATGTGTGGCTCGGCCGGGTGTATGTCTCCCCCCATTTTGCCTTTGTGTTCATTTTGTACGTCACTCTCTATCTAAGCCGTCATCTTGCGCTCGCCTATGGATTGGGTTTTGGCCTTCTCAAGGATATTGTTTTTTTCGGGCCGATGATCGGCACGCTGTCTTTTACCATGGGTTTATCCGCCTATTTGATCGGACTCGGGTTTCACCGTCCGAAAATCCGTCTGGCGTCCACCCTTTTTTTTGTCGGTCTCGGCCTTTTACTGTTCGAATGCATTCAGTACGGCTTGTATCGTTTGTTCAATCAGGCTTCCACGTCGTTTCGCTGGGCTTTCCTGCACGAGATGCTGCCGGATATACTATTTAACCTGTTATTCGCTCTCATCATCTATATCCCGGTCCGCAAACTTCTGGAGAAAGTCGATATACGGCAAGCGGATCCCGAAAATTAATTGCAGGCGAAACAAGAAGGAATTTTCCGCTGTCGGGCCGAAAGTAATAGTGGGAGGAGAAACTCTGTATGGCTGCAGCGAGACATTATGTGACAATCAAGGGCGTAAAGGACGGCTTGATTTTCATATTGGACGATGCTTGTCCGTTTGAAGATGTGATCGGCGAGCTGCGGCATAAAATGGAACATACGCATCAACAACTATTGACCGGCCCGGTTGTTCACGTACATGTGAAGCTGGGCCATCGGACGATCAGCAAAGAACAGGAAGAGGAGATACGCCGGATTATCGGCAGGGGCGGAAATCTTCTTGTTCAGTCGATACAGTCGCTGGAACCGCAAAATTCCGAAGGGCGCAAGCCTTCATCCGACATTAAGGTGATGCGGGGGATTGTCCGCTCGGGTCAAACCGTCGTCCATGACGGAAATTTGCTGTATTTGGGAGATGTCAATCCCGGAGGCTCCATTATTTGCAGCGGCGATATTTATATCATGGGATCCCTTCGCGGTATGGCCCACGCGGGAGAAGGCGGCAACGATCAGGCGATTATTATGGCTTCTTATATGCGTCCGACGCAGCTGCGGATTGCTCATGTTATCAGCCGTCCCCCGGATGAATGGAACGTGGAAGAAACGTATATGGAATTTGCTTATATACGCGACGGTAAAATGGAGATCGACAAAATTCATCATCTGCACAGGGTAAGACCGGACAATCCATTGTAAACCGGACACGGTGGTCGGGGCCAAAGAAGCGTACCGGAAGCGGTAAGTTAGCGGAAGTCTCAGCATGAAGGGGTGGGTCGAATGGGAGAGGCAATAGTTATCACTTCTGGGAAGGGTGGCGTCGGCAAGACGACCACCTCGGCTAATATCGGAACGGCGCTCGCTTTGCAGGGAAAGAAAGTGTGCATGGTCGACACGGACATCGGTCTGCGCAATCTGGATGTTGTGATGGGACTGGAAAACCGCATCATTTTCGATCTGGTCGATGTGGCGGAAGGGCGTTGCCGCTTAAACCAGGCCCTGATTAAAGACAAACGTTTTGACGAATTGTACTTGTTGCCAGCGGCTCAGACGAAGGATAAAGATGCCGTCTCGCAGGAAAGTGTCAAGGAGATCGTTTCGGAATTAAAAAAAGATTTCGAATATGTCATCATTGACTGTCCCGCAGGCATTGAGCAAGGTTTCAAGAACGCCGTGGCGGGAGCGGATAAAGCGATCGTTGTGACAACTCCGGAGAACGCCGCTGTCCGGGATGCCGACCGTATCATCGGATTATTGGAAAACAACAACCTGCGTTCTCCAAAACTGATTATCAACAGGATTCGCGCGAATATGGTAAAAAGCGGGGATATGCTTCAAATCGACGAGATCTGTTCCGTCCTTGCCATCGATTTATTGGGAATCGTTCCGGATGACGAGCAGGTCATCAAAGCGGCGAACGCGGGCGAACCGATCGTTATGAACCCGTCGTCACGCGCAGCCATCGCTTACCGCAATATCGCGCGCCGCATTTTGGGAGATACGGTGCCGCTAATGCCCTTCGAGGAGAAAGACGGTTTTTTCCATAGAATCAAGAAACTCTTCGGAATAGGATGATCACTGGTGCTGGATAAATTGCGAAGGCTGGACTGGTCCCTCATTATTATACTCGGCGTCATGATGATTTGCAGCACCTTGCTGGTCCATAGCGCAACATTGAACGACCCGCGAATTCACATCGGCTTCGATAAAATATTGCAAAACTGGGCTGTCGGTTTTTTGGCGTTCATTGTGTTTACGTTGTTTGATTACCGTCTTTTTGAAAAAATTCATTGGTATTTGTACGGAGTCGGGATCGCCAGCTTGATCGCCGTTATGATTTTCGGCGAAGAACTTAACGGCGCGAAAAGCTGGTTTGTTTTGCCCGGCGGCTTTAATTTTCAGCCGGCCGAATTGGTCAAGCTGTTGCTTATTATCACGTTGTCCATGTTTCTTTCCCGCAGAGAGAGAGAAAAATTGGGTTTCGTCAGGGATATCATCCCGGCCGGGATCATTATGTTCGTCCCGTTTGTGCTCGTGGTCAATCAGCCTGACTTGGGCAATGCCATTATTTATTTGGTCGTTTTTATGGCGTTGTTGTGGATCGGAAATATCAAATATACCCACGCCTTTATCGGATTGGCCGTGATGGTGGCCGGCATTGCGCTTTTCTTGTATTTGTTTCAGCACTTTCACGATCCGCTCAAACAATACTTCAGTTTGCACGGTAAAGGGCATTGGGTTGACCGCATTGCAACCTTCGTCGATCCGGATTCCGTTGACAAAGACAAGACGTGGCAAGTGAACAATGCCATGACGGCGATCGGTTCCGGCGGTTTGTTCGGCGAGGGCTACCTTCAAGGCACCTCCATCCACAGCAATTTTATTCCGCTCGCTTACTCGGATTCCATCTTCGTTGTCGTCGGTGAGGAATTTGGTTTCGTCGGCGCTTCCGTTTTGCTGTTGCTTTATTTTCTGCTCATTTACAGGATGATTCTGATTTCCATCCAATCGCAAACGTTCGGCGGTTCGCTCATCATTGCGGGCATCGTTTCGATGTTTGTTTTCCAAATTTTTGAAAATGTCGGGATGCTGATCGGGATCATGCCGTTGACCGGCATTACGTTGCCTTTTATCAGTTACGGCGGTACATCGTTGATGATCAATATGATCTGTATCGGAATCGTCATGAGTATCCGCATTCACCGGGATGAACCGTCGAAGTATTGATACGCGAAGTATTGATACGCCTTTGGCGTGGGCGAAGTACGCTATGCCCTTGGTATGGCCGATGTATGCTACGTCCTTGGTATGGACGAAGTACGCCGGACCTTCACGAGATGTGCACGCTGTCCGGCGCTGTTGGCAAATAGCGGACACTTGCGTTTCTTATTTTGCTGCAGAACCGCTTGAACAAGCGTTTAGCGGACAAGTGAGTTCTTTATTTTTCACTGCAATGGGGCTTGGCAGGGTGATTGGGCAAAATAGGGCCAAAAATGTCCGCAATTTGTCATCCGGAACGAAAAAATAAAGAAATAGGATACATCATTGTACTCTATTGCCAATAAAAGCCACTACCAAGCAAATGATCACCGGGTAAATCCATTTTTAAGCAACTGCATTACCAAGGAAATGCGAAACCGAAGTAAAATGCGTTACAAAAGCAAAATGAGATACCGAAGCAAATGCGAAACTGAAGCAAAATGTGTTACCAAAGCAAATGCGAAACTGAAGCAAAATGTGTTACCAAAGCAAATGCATTACCAAGCAAAATGCGATACCAAAGCAAATGAGCAAACCCATTTTTAAGCAACTGCATTACCAAGGAAATGCGAAACCGAAGCAAAATGCATTACCGAAGCAAATTGCATTACCCCAAATCCATTGCCAAGCAAATCCCTATTCTACGCTTCCTGAAGCTTTTCGGGAAACGTACATTCCATATTCTGGGGGCCGGGCGAACCCTTTTAGGAGCCCTTTTTTTAAGAAGCGCGTTCGGTATTGGGAAAAATTGTAATACGTGTGACCCTGCCCCTTAAAGTTCCTGATCGACGCCCGGTTCATCGTAAGGGATCTTTCTGATTTTAAAAATAACATGCTTTCCTTTCCCGTAAATGATCACTTTCGTATTGAAAGCGGCTTCGAAATGTTTCTTTCTGTCCTCGAACTGAGTTAAGGACATTCCCGGGCGCAAATGGTATTTCATGATCATATATTCTTCATCGGTTTCGTCGAAAGCGATAAATAAAGGGTATAACGGGGTCGTCCGGTTTCCTTTTTTCGTATTGACAAACAGGCCGCAATGGTGGAAAGTTGTTTTCATAATGCGTTTGTATTTCGTTTTCCAATGGGTATGCCAATGCACGAGCAAGCCTGCGCCGCAAAAGCACAGAACAAGCAATGGCCATTGATTGGCGGAGTAAAAATCGGCCAGGTCATTCGCAAGGCGGGGAAAAGGGTTCAGTTCCATAACGCTCCACCTTTCGGCAAGGATGTACTATACTTATATGGTAGTTGAAGAAAAAAATGACAAGCCGCGGCCTGATCAGGAAAAATGATCATTTCGTTCAAGCAAAGAGAGGGGATTAGGGTTGTATCCGTACACGATTTGTTTTATCCGCCAAGCCGGCAAGATTTTGCTCTTGAACCGCAACGCGCCGCCATGGATGGGAATGTGGAACGGAGTCGGGGGCAAGATCGAACCGGGAGAGACACCGTACCGGAGCGTGCTTCGGGAAATCGTCGAAGAGACAGGACTTTATTTGGAAACGGTTATCGAAAGGGGCGTTGTCACCTGGACGGTTGACGGAGAACCGCGCGGCGGAATGTACGCATTTGTTGCCGAATTGCCGGAATCGGTCGAATATCCGACCCCGGTTTTGACGAAGGAAGGCATACTGGATTGGAAATCCATCGATTGGATCATGCATCCGGAGAATGAAGGTGTGGCTCATAATATTCCGCATTTCCTGAATAAGATGTTAAATGAGCAACAAAACTACAACCACCGCTGTGTATTTCAGGACGGCAAGTTGCTCTCCGTCCAGTCGGTCCCGATGCCGCAAGATGTTTCCGCCGAATCAAGGATTTACTAAAACATATCGTCCGAATAAAACATAACGTCTAACTAAAACAAAACATAAACATAACAAAACATAACATCCGAACAAACGTTGCTGTGGCGCACGCCTTCCGGAATCCGGCGAGCTTCCCGGATCGCTTATCCGCCCAGAGCCGGGATCGTGCTTGCTGAATTTTGCCCCTGCAAGGTGAATGAACCGGAAGGGCGAATGCGCGACAAATGGCAGTTTGAAGAGAAGGAACGGCCAAAATGCAACTTTGCCGAATACATACTGATGGAAACGCGTAGCGTGATTGAAACACGCCGCATGATGGAAACACAGGATGTTCGGATGTTCGAACAGCGAGAGATTCGAGGGTGGAAGCGGACGGCGCTAGCGCGGTTTGAACTTCGCGTTTTATCGGCTATTCGGTGGGGAATGGATAACCGGACAATGAGGAGGTTTATCGATGAATAAAGTAAAAGTGGGGTTTATCGGAGTGGGCGGCATGGCGGAGCATCATATGAAAACGCTACAAAAACTGGAGCATGCCGAAATTTCCGCGGTGTATGACATCGATTCTTTCAGGATGCGGCAAGTGGCGGATCAGTACCATGCTGTTCCATATGGAAATGCCGAGCAGTTGATTGAATCGGCGGGGATTGATGCGTTGTTTATTTGCACTCCCCCTTTTGCCCGCGGCAACCTGGAGGAACTGGCCGCACGCAAAGGAATCCATCTGCTGGTGGAGAAGCCGGTCGGATTAAACATGGAGGAAGTGCGCCGCAAGGAACGGGTTTTGCGCGATTCCGGCATCATCCATACATCAGGTTACTGTTTGCGGTATCTGGATACCGTGCAGAAGGCGAAGCGTTATTTGGCGGACAAAGAAATTCATATGGTGCTTGCTTACCGCATCGGCGGGTTGCCGAATGCGGCGTGGTGGCGCGTCATGGAAAAATCCGGGGGACAATTGGTGGAACAGTCTACGCACCAGATCGATTTGATCCGCTATTTGGCAGGCGAATTTAAAGAAATGCATGCCTATTACGCGCATCGTCACCTTCACCGCGTTGATCCGGAAGCGACCGCTTATGACGTGGGCATTGTTTCGTTTACGACGGAATCGGGAGCGTTGGGCACGATCAGCAATACTTGTTTGTCTCCCCGAATCGGCCGGGGGTCGGTGGAATTTTTCGGCAACGATTTTTACGTTGCGGTTGACGGGAAATCTCTCCGGATTGTGGACGATGAACAAGAAATAACGGAAACATCGGAAACAGACTTTTATCTTGAACAAGACAAAACGTTTATCGAGGCCGTCAGAACGGGGCGCAAAGAGCTGTTATTGGGAGATTACAGTGAGGCTGCGGCCACTTTGGCCGCAACGCTGGCGGCGAATCGCTCGGCCGAGACGGGACGGGCGGTAACCGTATCGGAAGTGTAGAAAGCGTAACGTCCGGAAGTAGAAAGCCTAACGTGCCGGAAGTGCGGAAGTGTGGGATGCGGAAGCGGGAGAAAGGTAAGGATGTGCAAAGAAGAAGTTCCAAAGCGGGCAAAAGTTCTGTGAAGGCGATGGGAGGGATCGCGTTGTTAAAGGGAGTCAATCAATGGTGTTTTCCCGAGGGGACGCCGCTCAGACAAGTTTTCGAAATCAGCAAGGATGCCGGTTATGAGGCGGTGGAATTGAACGTAAATCCCGAAGGTGGGGTCGGTTTGACGATGGAGACAACCGCAGCGGAAGCGGAGGCCATCGGAAAATTGGCCGGCCGGTATGGATTGGCGCTTCGCAGTTTGTCGACCGGGCTTTTGTGGCGTTATCCGCTGTCTTCGTCCGATCCTGCAGTTCGCGGGCAGGGAAGGCGCATCGTCATGAAACAGTTGGAACTAGCGGAATGGTTAGGGATCGATACGGTGTTGGTCGTACCGGGCGTCGTGAATGAAGAAACGCCGTATGATGCGTGTTACGAGCGCAGCCGGTGTGAGTTGGAGGTATTGGCCCAAGAAGCGGAAAAACGCAAAGTGCGCCTCGGCATCGAAAATGTGTGGAATAAATTTTTGCTGTCGCCGTTGGAAATGAGAACGTTCGTAGACAGTTTCCGTTCTCCTTACGTGGGCGTTTATTTCGATGTGGGAAACATTTTGCTTTACGGTTTTCCGCAACAATGGATCCGCATATTGAAGGAAAGGATCTTCAAGGTGCATGTGAAAGATTTCCGGACCGGCGTCGGTACCGGACAAGGTTTCGTGCCCTTGCTGGCGGGAGACGTAAACTGGCCGGCGGTGCGGGAGGCGCTTGAGGAAATCGGGTACGCGGATACGGTTACCGCCGAAATCGGGCGTTATGCCCACTCTCCGTTTCAGGCCGTTTACGATGCCGCCCGGCAAATGGATGTCATACTCGGCAGAGTGACAGGTTAATACATTACTTTGTCAATGAATGTTCCACTGGAAAAATTGGTTGTAGAAAACGTACGGACTGAACGGAAACTTAAATCCGATGAGAAATCCGGAAGAAGAAATGTGCACGGAATGAAGATAGCGGGTCGTGACATAACGTTTGATCAAACGTTTCAACAGGGAAGTATTTTTTTTCCTGACAGCGCAGACGATCCGGCCGGCGAAAACCGGGTCGTCCGCTATTTTGCGGTATAGCGGCAGGACGGATTTGGCGATGGAACGATGCGCCGCGGTGTTGAAATAAAATTGGGTTTTCCCGGGCAATAATGATGTCCCGTTCAGATACACATAGATCGGTTTGGGGTATTGAAAGTCAAAAAAATAACCGATTCCGTTGGCGTCAATACCGGGATTCCGGGTGACGTACGGTTGGGACAGTTTTTCCATTTTCGTGATATTGGCGGTACGGACCGCCCGGGTCCACCGTAAGGCGTAGGACCGGTTTGCCATAATTTTCCTGTAAAACGGAATAACCGCTTTCGTGATTTGCCGCAACACATGAACCGTTACTTTTGGCTGTTTGCGCCGTTTCAATGTCCACACTCCTCGTGTCTGTATATCATGAAAGGTATGCGCGTAATATCGCGTAATGAAATGTATGCGCGATGTTTGCGGGGAGTGTGGGCGGTCATACCATTCCGCTATAGGAAATGGCGCTCTATACGATATAGGAAATGGTGTGCTTTACGCTAACGCAAGTGTTCTTTCCGCTAACGAAAATGGCGCTCTTTAATGCGTTTGCGGTTCGGGGAGAGGTCATAGGAAACGGCGATGGTGCTTTTTTCCGTCATATTTGAATACGACTTGTTTTTCCTCGATGGTCGTTTCCAGGTGAACGGGCCGTCCCCACAACTTTTGCACATAAGGCAGTGTTTTCTCGATATATTTCAGGTCCAGTTCAATGCCCTCATAATTGTGCTTTAAATATAGTTCCCCCGTGTGCTGGTAATCCCCGTCCTCGACAGTGATGTATGGAAATCCGCCGTTAATGCGCGAGTAAACGAGTTGGTCGCGGATGTTTTCCCACGATTTGTCGGTAATTTTCCATTCCGCCCCCCTTTTTTCGAAGATATACAAATCCAGCTCTTCCACCAGTTCCTTGGTCAAATAGTTGCGGAGAAAAGAGGTGTCGGAATCAAAATCGCGCACCTCGAATATTTTGGCCCGCCCCTGGCCGGGAACCCGCCCGAACCGCCTCCGTTCTTCCTCGGTCGGATTGTCCCACCGTTTCTCAATATCCTCAAAAATTTTCAATCCAAGGTAATACGGATTCAGGCTGTGCCGCGAAGGCTGCACGACTGCCGAATTGAGTTTGGCGAATTCGATCGTTTCCTCCGGGGTCAAATCCATTTCGCGCAAAATGCGTTGATGCCAGTAGGAAGCCCAGCCTTCGTTCATGATTTTCGTTTCGATCTGCGGCCAGAAGTACAGCATTTCGTCCCGCAGCATGGTGAGAATGTCGCGCTGCCAGTCTTCCAGATGATCGGCGTGTTCTTCGATGAACAAAAGCAGGTCTTTTTCGGGCTTGAGGGGAATTTTTTTGCGGTATTCCGGTTCGTTGTCTTTTTTCTTTTCGTCGGCGGATTCTTCGAGGCCCCACAAATCTTCATAGGGAGATTTGGGTTTTTTGCCGCGTTTTTTCTCTTCCTTCAGGTCGGTAAGCGGATGTCGTCCGCTTTCGATTCTGCCGGGCCGGATCAAGCTCGGGTCAACGTGCTCCTGAATGGACAGTACCGCATCAAGGAACGATTCAACCTCTTCTGAGCCGAATTCCAATTCGTACTGGCGGATTCTTTCCGCCGTTGCAGACATGCTTTCGATCATATCGCGGTTCGTTCGGGAAAACCGGGCGTTGTTCTTGAAAAAATCACAATGGGCAAGCACATGAGCGACGATCAGTTTGTTTTGTATCAGGGAGTTCCCTTCCAACAGGAAGGCGTAACAGGGGTTGGAATTGATGACCAGCTCGTAAATTTTGCTGAGGCCCAAATCGTATTGCATTTTCATCCTTTGGAAGTTTTTTCCGAAGCTCCAATGGCTGAAACGCGTGGGCATTCCGTACGCGCCGAACGTGTAAATAATATCGGCGGGGCAAATTTCATAACGCATGGGATAAAAGTCGAGACCGAATCCTTTGGCGATTTCGGTAATTTCCTCAATCGCCCGTTCCAATTGCTTGAGATCTTCCGGCTGCATGGCTCACCCCACCTCCCGTTTTCCGAAAAATGTTTTGAGCGCTTTATACACTTCCCCTTTTTCGCGGATGATGCAATACTGGAATTTGGAGTGCTGAATATGCCGGTAAGCGGACATCAGAGTGCTGCTGCGGTTGTACTGGTTGATTTCCCCGTATCCGAACAGATTGCAACGCTGGACTAATTGTTCGATGTATTTGACGCAGCGTTCGTTATCGGAAGTCAGATTGTCGCCGTCGGAAAAGTGGAACGGGTAAATATTCCAATGGCTCGGGGGATAGCGGTGGTCGATGATTTCCAGCGCTTTCAGATAGGCGGATGAACAAATCGTGCCGCCGCTTTCGCCGCGCGTAAAAAATTCTTCTTCCGTCACTTCTTTCGCTTCGGTGTGATGGGCAATGAAGATGATCTGCACGTTTTCGTACTTCGTCCGCAAAAAGCGCACCATCCAGAAGAAAAAACTGCGGGCGACAAATTTTTCGAATGTGCCCATGCTCCCCGAAGTATCCATCATCGCGATGATCAGGGCGTTGGAATGCGGTTTTTCGACCTCGTCCCAGGTTTTAAAGCGCAAATCGTCGGGCGTAATGCCGTAAATTCCCGGACGCCCGCTCGTCGCGTTGCGCCGCAAATTTTCGAGTATCGTCCGCTTTTTGTCGATATTGGACATCAGTCCCTTTTTTCGGATGTCGTTGAACACAATTTCTTTGCTGATCACTTGTTCCTTTTGTTTTTCCTGCATGTTGGGGAGTTCCAACTCTTCGAACAGCATCGTTTCCAATTCTTCGAGACTGATCTCCGCTTCGTAATAATCTTCACCGGGCTGATCGCCGGCTCCCTCGCCTTTTCCGGGCCCGGCCGCCGCATCCGGATCGACCCCCAGCACGTCGCCTACTTTACTGTCTCCATCGCCTTGCCCTACATGTTTGTTTTTATTGTAGTTGTACCGAAAATGGTATTCGTCCAAACTTTTGATGGGAACTTTTACAATTTGTTTGCCATTGGACATAATGATGCTTTCATCGGTCACGAGGTCGGGCAAGTTTTGCTTGATCGCTTCACGTACCTTTTGCCGGTGACGGGTTTGATCCTGGTAGCCTTTGCGATGCAAAGACCAATCCTCCCGGGATACGATGAACAGGGGAGTGGTCATGCCTTTCTACCTCCTTTGACTCTGTTTGGGGCAATGATGGCTTTCTATTAATAATATATTCATGTTTCCTTTTGATATGTGACGGACGAGTTTGAAAAACGGATAGATGCATGGGTGGCAAATCCCCCAAGATTTACTCCGTTTGATTTGGATGGCCATGCTGAACAAAACGGGGAAAAAGTGCGGATACTGCGGTATAAAGGATGAAAGGAAACGCGGCTAATTACGGCTGAATCACGCCTGAAAGGAGCATACGGGACGAATTGACGGATGTTATATCCGTTTTCGCGTTTTTCATGACAGGGATCCATAACGAAAATCATTGACAAGAAACCGGAAAATCTGATATGTTTCAATTACCGGTAACGTTAATGTTAACGTTAAAGTAGCCTGTCCAATATCCGAAACCGAATAAACGAACCAAAATAAACGAACCAGAATAAAAAGAACCCGATGTCGCGATCTCATTACTGCCACCGATGGAATCGGCATTAACGTAAGCGGTTCATTCAGGAGGCAAAGGAGTTGATTTGCGGTCTCGTTCGATTCGCGGGAAGCGCCCATTGATTTCCGGTAATCTGAAGGGGATAAGGAACTGCATGGGTCCGGATGAAACGGAAATGATGTCATCATGTCTGAAAGGGCTTTAATTTCCATCAAGTTATCCATTTTCAAGGAGGGTACAAGTATGAAGGCAAAAAAACCGATGTTTCTGCTGAGCATAATGATCGTTCTTTCCTTATTGGCGAGCGCATGTTCCGGTTCGCAGCAACAGGCCGGCGGCAATAACGGCCAAACGGAAGGCGGACAAAAAGAAAGCGGTGCCAATTCGGGAGGGAAAACGGTAATTACGTACTGGAACTTGTTCGGCGGCGGCGATGGTGAAATTATGAACGAAATGGTCAAGCAGTTCAATGAATCTCATACCGATATTGAAGTGAAAGCGCTGACGCAAGACTGGGGGCAATATTATACGAAATTGCAGACGGCCGTATCCGGAGGCAACGCGCCGGATGTCGGTATCTCGCATACTTCCAAGTTATCGGAATTAGTATCGCTCGGTATTGTTGAACCGTTGGACGATTACGCGAAATTGATCGGCATGGACTGGGATGTATTCAACCAAAACATGTTGAACGCGACCATATTTGACGGCAAACATTATGCCGCCCCATTGGACGCGCATCCGTTAATTCTGTACTACAACAAAAAAATTTTGAGAGAGTTGAACTTGCTGGACGACAACGAGCTTCCCATCATCGAACCAGGGCCTGACGGATTTATCGGCTTTCTGACGAAAATTAAAGAAGGTGTTCCGCAAGGAGTCTCCGGTATGCTGCTCAGTTCAAAAGGAGAAGATCCGTACCGCGTGTGGTGGGCATTGTACAATCAATTGGGCGGTCCCGGTCTCATTGACGAATCCGGCAAGAAGGTCATCATCAATAACGAGCAAGGCAAAAAAGCGGCTGAATTTGTCAACAATTTATTTGCCAGCGGACTCGTTCCGAAAAATATGGAGAAGATCGGAGAGACGTTCCAGGCGGGAAAAGGGGCCCTGTTGCCGACCGGCGTATGGTTTACGGGTACGCTTGAAGCGACGGAAGGTCTGGAGTTCGGTGCAATTCCGTTCCCGCAAATTTTCGACAAGCCGGCTACCTGGATCGATTCGCATACGCTCATTATTCCGTTGCAGAAAAAGAAGAAGGACGATAACAAAATTAAAGCGTCCATGACCTTTATCAAATGGATTACGGATCACGGCGCCACCTGGTCAAAAGCGGGACACATCCCTGCCACGACGACAGCCGTAGAATCCGAAGAATTTAAACAGTTGCCGTATCGCGCGGATTATTTGCAGGCGGGAAACGACGGAGTCTTTTTGCCGCAATCGCCGAAACTGTGGCCGATTAAAGACCAATTGGTGCAGGCGTTGGAATCCATCTGGCAAGGCAGGTCTTCAGTCGATGACGGGTTGGCGAACGCGGTGAAAAATATGGAGAAAATATTGGAGCGATAAGAGCCCGTTCAAGTTATCTCCACAAAAACTGGCTATCGTATCGGGAGCGCATCGCCTTCCCGATACGATACGGGAGGGATCACTTTCATGGCAATCGTCGCGAGAGAGCGGCTAATGATAGTACGGCCGGGAAAGAGAAGGAAGAAACTTTATAACAATTTGCTGGCTACCGCTTTCTTAAGTCCTTATTTTTTATTTTTTTTCGTGTTTTCGATCATTCCGATATTTTACGGAATTTATGTCAGCTTTCACAATTGGACGCTTATCGGCAAAGAAAGCTTTGCCGGATTGGAAAATTACATATATGTCCTGAAAGATCCTGATTTTTGGGCTTCGTTGTGGAACAGCACGTACTTTGTCATCCTATCTACTCCGGTTATGATCGCCGTTCCGTTCTTTTTGTCATTAATATTGGATTTGAACTTAAGAGGGCGAACCTTTTTGCGAACCGTCTATTTTTTGCCGCAGGTGCTTTCGGTTGCGGTAGTGAGCAGCATTTGGATATACGTGCTGCAACCGTATACGGGATTGCTGAACGCTGCGCTGCATGCGTTGCGAATTTTGCCTCCGGAACAAGAAATATTTTGGCTCAACGACCCCAATTTGGCGTGGATTTCGATTGTCATGATTACTTTGTGGTGGACGCAAGGTTTTAACATGATCGTTTTCCTTTCCGGACTCCAGGGAATTCCGACGGAACATTACGAAGCGGCGACGATCGATGGGGCGAATTACTGGAGAAAATTGCGCTATATCACCTTTCCCGCCATGCGCGGACTGATCGTGCTTCTGACGGTGCTGCAAGTGATCGCTTCATTTAAAATCTTCGGCCAGGTATGGCTGGTCACTCGCGGCGGACCTGGCAACGAGACGCGCACGATGATCCAGTATATTTACGAGACCGGTTTTTCGGCGAACGATTTGGGTTTGGCTACGGCCATGTCGTTTCTGTTCTTTATTTTTCTTGTGACGTTATCCGTTTTGCAGTTCAAATTTTTGGGCAGTAAAAAAGATTGAGGGGATGGCCGATGAACGATTACGCAGGTTCCCGTAAATGGTCGTTGTCAAAAACTATCGTTTATGCAGGTTCATACAGTTTGGCGATCATTTTGCTCATTCCCATTCTGTGGATGGTCATGACCTCCCTGAAACCGCAAGGAACCGTAGCGGCGGAAGTGATGCGACGTTTTCTTCCTCCGTTTACGCTGGACAATTATGTGCACATTTTTCAGACTGCGCCGGTCATCCGTTGGACGATGAACAGCTTGATTGTGGCGACGATCGTTCCGTTACTCAGTTTGACGTTTGCGTCTTTGGCGGCATTCGCTTTGTCCCGCATCGATTTCGGGTACAAAACCATCGCGTTTTGGGTTATATTAAGTGGTATGATGATTCCCGGCGAAGCGACGGTCGTTTCATTATATATGGTCGCGAACACTCTGAACATACTGGATTCTTACTACGCGCTCATTTTGCCGGCATTGGCCGGACCGTTGGGCGTTGTCATCATTAAACAATTTTTCGACGACATCCCCGGGGAATTGGTCGAAGCGGCGAAAATTGACGGTTGCAGCCTGTTCCGAATCTGGTGGAACCTCTTTATTCCTTTGTCGAAACCTGTTTTTTCCGCGTTGGCGATCTTTTCGTTCCTGGGAACATGGAACGACTTTCTGTGGCCGTTTTTGTCCATTCAATCGGAAGAATATATGACCTTGCCCATCGGCATCCCGTTCTTTATGAGCTCTTATACGCAAGACGAAACGTTGCCGATGACGGTAAACGCCTATGCATCCGTTCCGATCATTATCGTATTTTTGTTTTTCCAAAAATATATTGTAAAGGGCATTACTCTATCCGGAATAAAAGGTTGATTGATTCATGAAAATCAGACTGAAGGATATTGCTCAGCAAACCGGATTCAGCATTAACACTGTTTCCCGGGCGCTGAAAGATAAGGACGACATATCGGAGGAAACAAAAAAAATCATTTTGTCCGCTGCCGAGGAAATGGGGTATATCCCTAACGGGGTCGCGAGCGGACTCAGGTCGGGAATGACGAACACGATCGCTGTCGTCCTCAGTGACGTGTCCAATCCGTACTTTTCCATCATGGCGAGATTTATCGAAATTGCCGCCAGAAAAAAAGGCTATGCCATCTTTGTTTTGAACAGCGGGGAGAAACAGGAGGTGGAGGAAAAGTCGGTATATTTGGCCTTGCAAAAAGGAGTCGACGGCATCATTTTGTTTCCCGCGCAACAATCGGCAAACAGCATCAAAATACTGGAAAAATCCGGCATTCCTTTTATATTGGTGGGAAGGCATTTTCCCGGTCTCAATACGAACTATTTGATCACTGACGACGTCAAAGGAGGTTATTTGGCCACCAAATATTTGATTGACAGGGGAGCGGAAAAAATATTGTTGCTCAACGCGCCGGAATACGTTTCCTGTTCAACCGAAAGGGAGGAGGGATATCGCAGGGCGTTGGAAGAAAGCGGCATTGGTTACGATCCCGCGCTTGTTGTCCGGCACGATGTGACGCAGGGAAACTCGTATCATATCATGAACGGGATTTTGGAGAGAAACGTCCGTTTTCAGGCCATTTTTGCTTTCAACGACATGGTTGCCTGGGAAGCGATATCCGCGCTGGAGGAAAAAGGAATAAAGGTCCCCGGCGATATGAATGTGGTGGGTTACGACAACATTCAATCGCATTTATTTATCCCTTTTCCGTTGACTTCCATCGACATTTGCAAAGAGGAAATGGCTTATCGGGCGATCGAAATATTGGTGAAGAAAATCCAGGGGAAATCGAAAAAAAAAATTTACCGGGAAGTATTTCCAACGAAATTGGTCGTACGATCCTAAAGCGGAGGGAGAATATGCATCCTGCACACTGGCAGGAGGCATAGTTGCCCCGTTTGGAGACGATTTCAACGACTACGAAGAACCGCAATCCGCTGACCAACCGGCACGATACGGTACAGGGCAAGCAAGCCGGGTTTTTCGCATCGGTCCGTTGCCGGCGGATAGTTTGCCAGGCTATCGATGAACCGTTGCGTGGAGAGGGGGAAGGCAAAGCTGACTTGCGATCAGCCTTGCTTTATTGCACGTTCTGCAAATGCTTCGTACAACTGTGCAATTCGCAGTGCCAACGCCCGTTCTCATGGCGGACAATGGTGACGGACGTATTGGTGATCGGGGTTTTGTCAACCTCCTCATCCTGCAACAGGGCGGTCAGCGTTTGCCCGATCCAGGCTCCGTGGCTGACCACGATGATCCGGGACCCGGGGTATTTTTTTGTAATTTCGGATATGAAACTCAACCCCCGTTTGCGGATCGATTCGTTGCTCTCCATGCCGTGGTCGAGCTGGCGCCAATTGGGCCCCCACCGTTCTATGCGCTCCTGTTCCGTCAAACCTTCCAACCGGCCGCAGCTTTTTTCGCGGATCCGTTTGTCGATGACCACCGGCTTGCCGATCGCTTCAGCGATCATTTCCGCTGTGACTCTGGCCCGCTGCAAATCGCTGGAGAAAATATAGTCCCAGGATTCTCCGGCGAAGCGGCGGGCCAATAAACGGGCTTGCTGCAGCCCTTCCTCATTCAAAGGAATATCCCGTTCCCCCTGAAACCGCCCTTCCTTGTTCCAGTCGGTTTGACCGTGACGGATAAAGGCGATCGTCGTCATGCCTCACCAACTCCCATAGGTTGTTTTGTTGATTATAGCATATCCCGACAGCAAATTCTCGCCTTTTTTCCCGCACTTTTTCCCGTAATCGAAACAATATCCGCCTTTTGGATCCGGTGCTGACCGGACATGGCGATGCAAGCCGGATTGATGATGGAAACATATGTTATTTTATGTAATAAATTGGACGGTTGAAAACTGTTGTTAGTGGAACGTTTTCGTGGTAGTATAAAACATGCCGAATCCGGACAGGGCAAAAACTTGATCCGGTACGGGGGACAATTTTTTTGGGGTGAATGTCCGCGCCAAGCGGCTAGGGAGACATACCTCCTCCCGAACCCGTCAACTAACCCCGGAGGCTGGAGTCCGTTTCGCTCTATAGGAGGTAAAGCTTTTGAGGAACAGGTTGAAAGGCGGCATTTTGGCCGGCCTGATTTTGTTGTCCGGCAGTTTGGCAAATTTCGGCCATGAAACGGCAAATGCGGAGATCCATCAGTTGATCGGCGGTGTAAAAGTTCAGGTAAACGATACGTTGGTTGAATTTTCAAAGGACAAGCCTTTTATCGATGACCGACATGTTTTGCAAGTTCCGGTCCGTGTTTTGGCCGGGCAACTGGGGCTGGACATTGATTGGGCCAAGACCGGGCAACAGTTTGAAGTTAAGTTGCATGGCAAGCACAACACTTTCCTGTTTCGTACGGGAGAACCGGCCGCACTACATAACGGCGTGGAAGCGAATCTGCAATCTCCGCCTGTAAATAAGGAAGGAACCGTATATGTGCCGCTCCGGTTTATCGCGGAATCCATGGGTATCATATTGCAATGGGATCAACATAACCGCATTGCCATACTGGGACTGGACGGCCGGTATCATGCGCCCGCCTGGTACGCCCCGAAAATTGAGCAAACCATCGAGGCCGTAGCCACGGCCTATTCAGCCAGCGCGGAAGAGAACGGCCGCTGGGGGGCCGTCGACTATTTTGGCAATCCCCTACAGCGGGGGACGATTGCCGTGGATCCGTCGGTCATTCCATTGGGGTCCACCGTGTATATTACGGGCTACAAGTTTGACGCTCTGCCTCCCGGCGGGATGATCGCGAAAGCGACAGACATCGGAGGAGCGGTCAAAGGGAATCGCATTGATATATTTATTCCGGCTTCTCCTGAAAAAACGAAAAAATTCGGAATACAAAAAGTAAAAATTTATGTGCTGAAGTAAAGCGGCTTTATGTCTGCTTTATTTTTTTACTTTGCCCCTGCCCTGAGGGACGGGGATTCCGGTCGAACAGATTCGGCGGCCAAATTTGACACCGGGAAATGGCCACGAAACGTGCATAAGAATCAGAGACATGTGTAAACTACAACCCGAACAGGATGAACGGTTCTTATGCCGACAAGGAGGACAATCCGCCATGAAAAAACGGTTCAAAACGCTGATTGCTTTGGTTGCCGGTTTCTTCCTTGTTCCTTTGCACAGCGTTCCTTTGCACAGCGCGGCAGCGCCGCCCGGAAGCGAAGTGGTGTGGAATGTGGAAACGGACCAGAAACTGATCGCGCTTACTTTCGACGACGGACCGAATCCGGTATATACCCCGCAAATTTTGGACATTTTGAAACAGTACCAGGCAAAAGCCACCTTTTTCGTATTGGGAAAAAGGGTGCAGATGTATCCGCAAATTGCCATCCGCGAAGTCAACGAAGGACACGAAATCGCCAACCACACGTTCGATCATCACTTTCTTCACCATGTTTCCCCGGACAAATTAAAAGAAGAAATCCGGCAAACGCAAGAGGCCATTTTTGATGTAACCGAACAAATTCCGAACGTATTCCGGCCGCCGGGCGGCATATACGACGATGCGCTGATTGAACTGGCCAGAGAAGAGCATTTTACCGTTGTCATGTGGTCCTGGTATCAGGATACCCGGGACTGGAAAAAACCCGGCGTCGACAAGATCGTCAATACCGTGCTTTCCAACGTGCGCAACGGGGATATTGTGCTGTTTCACGATTTGGAAGGCGATTGCAGCCAGACGGTCGAAGCGCTAAAAACGATTTTGCCGAAATTGAAAGCGCAGGGGTTTGAGTTTGTCACGGTTTCGGAGTTATTGCGCAGAAGCAAAAAAAATTAACCTTTCGAAAAACTTCAAAATTATTGATTAAAAAAATCAAAAAAATGATTGGAAAATTAAAAATTATTGCTTATAATGTACATACAACCTGTTAGGAGTGATTTGTATGCCGAATTATGGGAAACATACCTATCCGGAAATATCTGCGCAACCGGAAGCGTTGAGGGCCGCCTGGAATCAATTGGACAATAACAAAAACTGGATTGAAAAGTATATCGCCAATCCTTCTTACGATCAGGTCATCTTTATCGGATCGGGTTCTTCTTATTACCAGGCGCAGATTATGGCTTCCACTTTCCGCAAATGGATGGGGAGGCCGGCAAGCGCTTTTCCGTCTTCGGAAATTTATTTGTTCCGCGAGCATGCCGCAGCCCCCGGCCGGCAATATTTGCTCGTCGGCGTGTCGCGTTCCGGCGAATCGACCGAAGCGATTCTTGCGCTCGATTCCGTCCAAGGCTTGCCGAATTGGACGACGTGCGGGATAACTTGTTATGAGGACAGCAAGATGGCGCAATTGACGGAATGTTTGATTTCGCCTTTGGGGAAAGAAAAAAGCACCGTCATGACCAAATCGTTCAGCAGCATGACCTGGATGATGCAGACGGCCATAGCGATGGGAGCAGGAAATGAACAAGCTGTTGCCGAAATGAAAAAAGTGATCGAAATGGATCCGGAGACGGTCAAACGGGCGGACGATTTTGCCCGCCAACTCGTGGAGGGGCATGACTTCCAAAAATACATGTATCTGGGTATGGGGCCTTATTATGGTTTATCGCAGGAAGCTTGCCTCAAAATAAAAGAAATGTCCTATGTATGGACGGAAAGTTACGGAACGCTTGAATTTCGTCACGGGCCCAAATCGATCGTGGAACCGGGAACTTTGGTTTGCCTGCTTGTCTCCGAACGGGCAAGAGCGTATGAATTGCAAGTGGCCAAAGAAATGAAAGCATACGGCGCCTTTGTATTGCTTCTTACAGCCAACAAAGGGGAAGATACCGGATTTGCCGATGCCGTATTTGAAACGGGTGGTTCCAGCTTGAGCGACGATGCCCGGGGAGTATTATATTTGCCCGTTTTGCAGTATATTGGGTATTATACCGCGTTGAAAAAGGGAGTTGACCCCGACAACCCCCGCAACTTGACCCAAGTCGTGACCATGTAAATGTTTTTCATCAGGTGCAACGGACATGTATGAAACGGGAAGCGGGAATAAAGCGAAACGGCGGCGCGAAGCCATTATGCAAGTGCTGAAACAACAAGGGAGGATCACCGTTGCGGAAGTCGTCAATTTATTTCATTGTTCGGAGGCGACCGCGCGCCGGGATCTCGATTGGCTGGAGCAAACGGAACCGGTGATCCGGACGATTGGCGGCGCATTATACGATGGGCTGAACTTTGCCAAAGAAGCGACCTTTGCGGAGAAGACGGGTTTATTGTGGGTCGAAAAAGAAAAAATCGCCGCCAAGGCGGCTTCATTGGTCGAAGAAGGCGATGTGATCGGTCTGTCGGGAGGCACGACGACGTTCCTGATCGCCAAAGCGTTGAAAGCGCGCGCCGGCATTACGGTCGTTACCAACGCCGTCAACATCGCGATGGAACTGGCTGACAGCGAGGGAATCCAGGTCGTGGTGACAGGTGGCATTATGCGCAACAAAAGTTTCGAATTATGCGGACCGTTGGCCGAGAAGATGGTGCAGGAACTTCATATCGGCAAAATGTTTCTCGGGTTGGACGGCATTACCGTGCTCCAGGGAGCCACGACTTACTCGGAGGCGGAAGCGCAGATCGCCAAAGTGTTGATCAGCCGTTCGCAGCGCACCTATGCGGTATTTGATCATACGAAAGCGGGCAGGGCGTCCCTTTTCACTATTGTTCCCATTTCCCGGTTACACGGAATCGTGACCGACCGCGAATTGGAACCTGCCTTGATGCAAGCGGTAACCGAGCATGGGATTGAGCTGCATCTGGCTAACGGGAACGAAAAAAACGAAAGCGAAGGTTGACAGGGAATCGACTTTCGAGCGGGGTTCCGCCAAGGAGCCCCTCCGGTCGGTTCTGACCGGGAGACAACCTGACGAAGGACCATTGAAGGGGAGAGCGAAAATGGGCTATACTGTCGGCTTGGATGTAGGGGGAACCAACATCGTCTGCGGCGTGCTGGATGAAACCGGGCGGCTCGTCGGCACGTTGAAACGGGCGACAGAAGCCGAAAAAGGTTTTGAGCATGTAATAGAACGCATAGCGTCCATGGTCCTGGAACTGCTGGCAGAATACGGGATTGGCAAGAGCCAGGTCGCAGCGGTCGGAGCGGGAATTCCGGGGTTCGTCGATCCGCTGCGCGGCGTCGTGAAAATGGCCGGCAATCTGAAATGGACCGATGCTCCGGCGGCAGCCGCCTTAAGCCAACGGTTAAACCTGCCCGTCTACATCGACAACGACGTGCGGATGTACGTTTACGGGGAAGCGGCGTTTGGAGCGGGGCGGGGGTTCGATGTCGTGCTCGGGGTCACTGTCGGCACCGGGCTGGCCGCGGCGGTCGTCGATCGCGGCAACTTGTACTACGGCGCGGGGTATATGGCGGGCGAACTTGGCCACATCCGCATGGACGGGGTGGAATATGAGTGCGGTTGCGGAATGACCGGCTGCCTTGAGACCGTCGCGTCCGCAAACGGTATCGCCCGCCTCGCCCGCGACAAAGCCGCCGCTGGCGAGTCTCCCGTTTTGGCCGAATGGTTCGGCCCCGACCGCTTCGGGCTCATTACGGCCGCCGACGTGTCCCGGGCCTATGATGAAGGCGATCCCGCGGCAATAGACGCGATGAATTACGCCGGCAAAATGCTGGGGCGCGGATTGTCTTATGCGGCGACTTTGTACAGCCCCGACGTGATCGTGATCGGAGGCGGGGGCGCCCAGGCGGGGGAACGTCTGCTGGCTCCTGTAAGGGCGGAACTGCAGCGCCTGGTTCATCCGATGTATTGGGAACGTCTTACGGTCCGTACCGCGCAGTTGCCCGACCATGCGGGGGTTGCGGGCAGCGCGATGCATGCGGCAAAGCGTTTCGCTGCGGCAGCGGGAACTTGACCGGGGCTTCGGGTCAAAAAAGAGGCGGCCGTTGGATGGTCCCGGCATGTTCCGTCGCAAGTCCGGACCGCCCCCGGCATTTCCGCCATATTTTTATGCAAACGGCAGCAAAGCCGTTTTTTTGTTGCAAAAAGCCGTTTTTTTGTTATAATGAGCCTTTTGCATAATTCCGTTTCGGAGTTAGCTTCATAGCGGATCTTCGATCGACAGCAGGTATTTTGTCTTTTGGGTTTTCGTATTTTATTCTTTTGGAATTTATTGGCTAAGAAAATGGGCAGACCTGCAGAATTTTTGGAAAACGCTCGTTTTTTTAAGCGACCGCTTTTGCTGAACGAGATGCTGCCATTGCGGATGCAAGCAGAACGATGGCGTTCAGATACAGGTGAGTCGCGAC
>Ga0207865_100144_pt1 | contig 88076 bp, 76 predicted proteins | sample HigsolmetaAR204D_FD_184836 | JGI IMG/M metagenome (GOLD analysis project Ga0207865, IMG submission 184836) | Ionic liquid and high solid enriched microbial communities from the Joint BioEnergy Institute, USA - AR20-4-D (SPAdes) (version 2) ... | reverse complement strand
TGACACCCCGCAGGTGAATGTTATCTTGTTTATGTCATTCGCCTTCGGGGGTGTATTTGCCTGCTTTTTCTCGCATTTTCATCAGTTGATGATCACGGATTCAGGTATAAGAAAACGCTTGACTTTTCGAAAGGGGGAATTTTTTTAGGCTCCCTTATCAATCCGCCGACGCCTCCGCCTTACCGTCGGCGACTGATCCGCCGTATCCGTTACCCGCCTAATGTTACCCGCCCAATGTACCTCCTAATGCCGGATCCATTTGGGGCCGGGACGCGCCGCCGGCTCACGGACAGGTTGCAGCGCATATCCGCCTTTCGTGTACAGATCTTCATAAATCAATTGAAATTCCCGGTGATTCTCGTACAAAATCTTATACTCCATAGGGCTTAAGCATTTGCGCAACAATTTGAACAAATGTCTCCTGCACAAATAAAGTTCGACTTCATCCGCGTATATGTATGCGGGCGAACAGCAAATTTCACACTCGTGCTGTTCCAATTGGCTGGCATACGTCGTCCATCCGGTCTCGTCAATCGTCGACATCGCATATCCGATCTGATGTTCCGGACAAAGCACAAATCTCTTTTCGCCGTCATCAATAATGGCCAACAATTCCTTGTCGCAAACCACGCAATCTCTCACACTGCACTTCATTCATGGATACCTCCCGCAAGTCCGGTGTTCAGCGCGACCCGCCGTTGCTCCGGATAAAGAGAATGAGGCTAATATCCCGGCAATGATATCGTAACCATAATGATATCGTAACAATAAAGAAGCGTAATGTTTGTCAAAACGGGTTGTCGAAATCTAAAGTTTTTTCGGGATCTGCGACTGTGTATCCGTTCTATATTCGTTGTTTATTCGTTGTTTGGTCATTCTTTATTCGTTGTTCGTTTGTTATTCGTTCTTTATTCGTTTTCCGTTGTTTGTTGTTTGTTCGTTGGCGTTCGTTCTTTTTTCGTTGTGCATTCGGCGCTGATCCTGAGATGATTCTAGTAAGCAGACACGGTATTTTGCGGACGCCCTTCCAGGAAAGCCCGCAAATTATCCGCCGCTATATTCATGAGTCTTTCCCTCGCTTCCTTTGTCGCCCAGGCGATATGCGGCGTAATGATGCAATTGCGCGCGGTAAGCAACGGATTGTCCGCAGCAGGCGGTTCAGTGGACAAAACGTCCAGTCCTGCGCCGGCAATGCGTCCTTCGTTCAGAGCGTCGGCCAAATCGCGTTCCACAACCAATCCGCCGCGGGACGTATTGATCAGGAAAGCCGAAGGTTTCATTCGTTCCAGCGTCTTTTTGCAAATCAATCCTTCTGTCTCCGGGGTTAACGGGCAATGTACCGAAATGACATCCGCCTGCCTGAATATTTCCGACAATTCCAAATACTCCGGTTGCTCGGCATATCGTTTCCCCCGATCGACCGTCGCCACCCGCATGCCGAAAGCTTGTCCGATCCGCGCCACTTGCCGGCCAATGCTGCCAAAACCGATAATGCCAAGCGTCTTGCCATATAACTCGACAAGCGGAGCTTTCGTAAAGCAAAAATCGGGGGACCGTGTCCACTCACCCGCATGCACGGCAGTGTCGTGAAGCTGCACCCGGCTGCACAATTCCAACAGCAACGCAAAGGTGAATTGCGCGACCGTATGCGTTCCGTATGCGGGCACATTCGTCACCACAATCCCCCTCTCATTGGCGTAAGCCACATCGACGACATTATAACCCGTAGCCAGAACCCCGATATACCGCACCTGCGGCAGCCGGGACAGCGTTTCCGCCGGCAATGGCGTTTTGTTCGTTAACAAAATTTCTGCTCCCTTGGCTCTCTCGATCACCAGTTCGCGCGGAGTCCGGTCATAAACCTCGAATTCTCCCATTTCCCGGAAAACGCCCCAATCCAAATCACCGGGATTTAATGTGTACCCGTCCAACACGACAATCTTCATCGCTCCGATTCCCCCTATACACTCTATGTTCCTGCACCTTTCATACTCCTGTACCTTTCATGCTCCTGTACGCTTCGCACTCTTATCTCCTTCGCGAAACGGCCTTTGTCCAAGACAGCTATACTTCATATTAGCATGATTTTACAGGTTGGGAAAATCCCTTCTCCCGCATTCCTAAGGGATACCGGGAGACTGCCGATTCACCGTTGATGGTGCAAAAATATACGGCTTTACTCCTGCTACACATGGGAAGTGCCTTCGGGTTTCGTTGTTTTGAGTTTCCCGGTTCGTGAAATGTTTCCTTCCTAAAAACTCCAACCTCTTGTTTGCCATTCCAGTCCCTGATTTACTACCTAGAGAATGGGGATTCCGATCGTAAAGACCTGGCGGCCGACTTTGATACCGGGAAATCACCGCCAAGGTCTAATCCAGATTTCCCGGTTTCAACGGAGGTGAAGAACGGAATCCCCATACCCAGCCTCCAAAACTCGCCGGAAGGCAAACATTCATTCCTGCGGCGGGCTTCCAAAGGATTCACGCCGCCACGATCTAACGATTTTGCACAATAAATCGACAGTCTCACCGGAAGCTTCATATTTGCAACTTGCCGCTTCAAGTCTTTCCCCGGCAAGAAAATGCGTGTGTCGAAAACGGGAATTTTCATTGCGTTGCGGATGCAAGGCGCTCAAGATCCCTGAATTCCTTCCATTCAAGATACAGAATTCCTTCCATTCAAGATACAGAATTCCTTCCATTCAAGATCCAGAATTCCTTCCATTCAAGATTCAGGAATTCCTTCAATCAATTAACGGCAAGACCGCCTCCTCCCCTTGTGCCCCTTTTTCCCTCCCCGTTGCCGAAAAATCCGTTTTCTTCCCGGACGGTGATCAACCGTTTTCTTTTATGAACCGCCTATGAACCGCCGGCGCCGATCTGCCTCCTTTTTTTCCCCATTTCGGCCAGCGCCGTTTTGATCTTCTGTTCCTCTGACTTGTGGCAAACAAGTAAACCATCCCCCCACGAAACGACGATCATATCCCTTACGCCGACCAGGACCGTATTTTTCTCCGTGCAAACGATGTTATCGGAACATTCCAGAGCGTGCACGTCGCCCAAAAATATATTGCCATGCGGATCGGACGGGCGGAAACGTTGCAAAACCGTCCACAAACCGACATCATCCCAACCGAAATCTACCGGTATGGTATAAATCAACTCCGCCTTTTCCAAAACCGCATAATCGATGGATATGCCCGGGAGAGCGGAATACGTTTCTTCCAGCCGCATTCTGTTTTTCTTCAGTCCATACCACAGGGCCGGCTGGTATTTTTCCATGTAGTGCGCGATGGTGGAAGGCTTCCACACGAAAATTCCGCTGTTCCATAGCGTATTGGGTTGCCTGTACAGTTGCTCCGCCTTGTCCGGCGCCGGCTTTTCAATGAACTTTTGCACCCTGTGCAACCGTCCGCGGCGCGGTTTTTCCGAATATTCGACATATCCGTACCCTGTTTCCGGTCTGGTCGGGACGATGCCGAGGGTAACGATAGCCGGAAATTCCTGAGCGGCGGACTCCGCTTCCAAGAGCGCCTTTTTCAGATCTTCGCCGTCCCCGATATACTGGTCGGAAGGAGCCATGACCAGAACATCATCGTCGCCCCGGCTCAGAAAGTGAAGGGCCGCTAAAGCGGCGCACGGTCCCGTATCCTTTTGCTCGGGCTCGAGAATGGTCCGTTCCCTGTCAAGCTCGGGCAACTGCTCCCGCAAGATGTCGGCATAGCGGCGGGCCGTAATGACAAAGATATGTTCCTTGGGAACCCATTCGAGAAACCTGCGGTAAGTTTGCTGAATCATCGTTTCTTCAGACAAAATGGGAAGAAACTGTTTCGGCTTGCCCTCCGTACTGTACGGCCAGAACCGAGTTCCTTTTCCTCCTGCCATAATCACAATCTGCAAAGCCGGTCACCCGCTCTCGATGAATATGAAAAAACCTTTCCGTGAAAGAATCGCACCAACCAATCCGACCTGTTTCAAAAAACTGCGGTATGATGCCCGCCAATTTCCAAAGTGTTCATTTTTCGGGGTCTGCGCAAACTGAAATGACAAATCCTGCATCTGCATGCTTGCATTATATGCATGGCATGGACAGGCATTTTGGACCGGTATCCCGCTGAACACGATTCGGGCTATGGCCTGTCTGGTTTGATTGCGAACGGGCCAACCCTCCAACGTTCGTACAATACATTCATATGCCAAAAAAACAGATGCATCCCCGGCCCGGACGGGTCGCCGCAATCAAAAAATCGGCGCATGCGGAACGCAAAAGGTTTTGCCATTCCGGCAATAATTTGCATTCCGGCCTTTCTGCAGTAACATGCATTCCGGCTTTTCTGCAGTAACATGCGGTCCGGCCTTTCTGCAATAACACGAATAACACGCTTTCCGGCCTTTCTTTCGCATGGAATCCGCATGGCCACGCCTAAAAAATTTCGTGCTGAAAAAAAGAGCTTGTCCGCTCAACATCCATTCCGGAAACTGTATCGGCCCGTCATTGCCCCGTCATTCCGCAGCGGTTTCCACTTTTTCATCGGCTGTTTGCCGTAGGTCCCGCTGCCATTTTCCGTCTTTAACGGTATCGGCATAGACAACGATGTGTGTTGCCTAAGCCGTTCCTGTTCATTTCAAGCAAAAACCTTTGCCCTTATGATCAACCCTTGCCCATATGATCGGGTTGGCCAATACGCCCGCAGGCAATACAAAATCGCGGCAGCGTTAGCTACGCTTGAAACGCCGGGAAAATGCGGGGATTCGGGATGTTCGTCACAGTGACCCTGGCTGCCGCAGATTACAAAAAAACCGCGGCAGCCTGATCATCCTGTCGGTTTTATGTTCCAAACCGTGGTTTTCTTCGTTTTTACAATGTCTCTGTTTCTGCAAATTGCTCCGATGTTTATCCTATCTCTGCACCCCCCTGCTGATCGAGAGCTTCCGGAGAAACGTCCGATAGCTGCGCTTCGGACGGAATATATTCGCGTTCCGGCGGTTGAGGGGCTTCCAAACCTTTTTTTCCAATGGCAATCCAATGAATCATGCCGGCGATTTCCGAAGAAGAATGATGGCGAATCACTTGAAGAACCGCTTCCTTTGGCTTTTGTTCTTTCAAAATGACATGGCAGGAGGGGTGCGTGGTCATCGCGGTGATCACATAATTCGCATCGGCGAAGGCGGCTTCAAACGGTACCGGGACATCCAGGGCCGGCTCCGCGGCAGAAAGACGGAAGGTAACAATACCGAACAATTGCAAAGGACGCCCTTCCGGCAAAACGGACTCGACCGCTGTAAAATCCAGTTTGCCGGCGGAAACCGATCCTTCCGCGATATGTTCCTGTCTTACAGAACCGTTAGCCAGATGGTTGGCTACGATCGCACCATCCGCGATATGCTTCGTTTTGACCAAGCCCGCGGTCAGATGGTCGCTCACGATCGCGCCATCCCTGATATGTTTCGTCCTCACCGAGCCCGTGGTCAGATGGTCGCCCACGATCGATCCTTCCGCGATATGCTTCGTTCTCACCGAATCTGCAGCCAGTTGATCGCCGGTGACCGATTCATTTTTGAAATGCTCCGTTCCCACAGAGCCCGGGGACAAATGATGGTCCGTGACCGCTCTTTCCGCGATATGCTCCGTTCCTACCGAACCCGCGGCCAGATGGTTGCCTGCGATCGCCCTTTCCGCGATATGCTCCGTTCCTACCGAACCCGCGGCCAGATGGTTGCCTGCGATCGCTCTTTCCGCGATGTGCTCCGTTCCTACCGAACCCGCGGTCAGATGGTTGCCTGCGATCGCTCTTTCCGCGATATGCTCCGTTCCTACCGAACCCGCGGCCAGATGGTTGCCTGCGATCGCTCTTTCCGCGATATGCTCCGTTCCTACCGAACCCGCGGCCAAATGATTCGCATTAACGGCACCGTTTGCGATGTGATCCATTCTTACCGCCCTGGAAGCCAGATGAACGGCGCTTACCGCGCCTTCGGCAATATGGCCGGCTCCGATGGCGCCCGCGATAATATGGCCTGCAGATATCGCACCGGCGGCAATATGGCCGGTTCCTATCGTTCCCAAAGGCAAATGATTCGCAGTAATCGCGCCTTCCGCAATGTGTGCCGCCTTCACTGTCCCCGCGGCTATATGCTTATCAAGGATCGCTCCTTCCGCAATATGGTCCGACGCAATCGTACCTTTAGACAAGTGATCGCCGTTCACCGCACCTTTTGCAAGCTGGTCGGCGCCGACTGCCTCCGGGGCAAGATGAACGGTACGGATTGCGCCTTCCGCGATCTGTTCCTCCCCGACGGCGCCCGCCGACAAATGGCTTGCATGGACCGCGCCTTCGGCAAGCTGTTCCGTTCCTACGGCTCCTGCCGCGATATGACCGGGACCGATCGTCCCCGCCGCAATAAGTTCCGCGCCAATCGTGCCTTCAGCGATATGGTCGGCGATAATCGCCCTTTTGGCGATATGATTTGTGGATACCGTTTCATCCGCAATGTAACTGCCTGTAATGATCCCTTCCGCCAAATGCTCCTGGCGAATGGAGCCATGCCTGATGTGTTCGGCTATGACACTTCCTTCGGCAAGCTTCTCGGCGGTTACGGAAAAATTTTCAATCTGGTCCGTACCGACTTGCTGTGGCGCAATGTGCCGATTCTGTATCGATCCGTACTGCAAATGCCTTTCTCCAATCGCCTGATCCGCCAGCTTGTCACCCGTCACTGCGCCATTCCATATTTTGGATTCGGTCACCGCTTCATCAGCCAACAATTCCGTCACAATGCTGGCCTCCTGAAGATGTTCCGAGCTTATCGCCCTCTGTTCGATGTGGGCAGCCTGAATGGTTCCGGGCGCAATATGCTTGCCAAGCACCGACGACTCTGCCAAATGGTCGCTTCCGACGGCTTCAGCCGCAATTTTTTCCGCAGTAACCGCGCCGTCGGCCAACTGGTCCGATTTTACCGCGGCATGTGCCAGCTTCTCCGATGTCACGGCCATATTGGACAATTTATCCGTCGTGACCGCCTCTTGCGCCAGCTTCGATCCGATGACCGTCTGATCTTTCAAATGAAAAGCGCGAATACTGTTCGGAGCGATGTGAAAACCTTGCACGGCATCGGAACTGATATGCATGGACATGATCGATTCGGAATCCAATTTTTCCCGATTGACGGAACCGGGCGCCAATTTGTCGCCGGTCACCGCTCCGTTCTGCAAGGCGTCCGTGTCGACACTGCCTTTTGCGAAATGTCTTGTATCGATGGCCTTGTCATCAATATGCCGCGACTTGACCGCGTGGTTGGCAAGTCCCTCGGAAGTGACAGCCGCCTTGGCCAAATGTTCTCGGGTTACCGTATGCGGCGCCAGCTTTGCGGAAGTGACCGCCTGGTCGGCCAGTTTGGCCGTCGTCACGGAAAAATTCGACAATTTTTCGGCGGTTACCGCTTCGGAAGCCATCTTTGCGGAAGTGACGGCCTGATCGTCGAGATGATGGGTTTGAATGGCTTTTTCGGCAATTTTGTCCCGGGTGACGGCTTCATTGTGAATATGTGCGGTGCGTATGGCTCCGTTGCCCAGTTTGGCGGCCGTGACCGCTCCATCGGCCAGCGCGATTTCGGTAATGCTGTTCTTTAACAGCTTATTTGCGGAAATGGAATGGTCCTGAAGGTGACGGTTGGAAATGGTGTGGTCAGCCAGATGACGGCCGGTGATCGTTTTCTCGGCAATTTTGTCATCGGTTACTGCTCCTGTGGCAAGGTGGAAAGTTTGCACCGCATCCGCAGCAATCTTTTTGGAAGTGACGGCCTGGTCAGCCAACTTCGAACGCTGGACCGACTGGTCGGCCAATTTTTCCGCATTTACGGCTCCCGGAGCAATTTTTTGTGCGGTGACAACCTCGTCGGATAAATGATTGGTAAATACGGAGCCTTCATCCAAGTGATAAGCCTTAACCGCCTGTTCGCACAGATGGGGCGAATCGACAGCGAACAGGGCAATTTTTTCCGACGTTACCGATTCATCATGCAAATGCTGCGTGCTAATCAACATATTGCCCAAATGGCGCAGTTCGACGCTTCCTTCCGCCAAATGGCGGCTTTGTATAATTTGATCCGACAAATGTTCAGAGCCGATACTATAGGGAGAAACATGCTCGGACCGGATACTGTTGTATCCCAGCTTTTCGGCCGTAACGGCCCCGTCGCGGAGCTTATCCGTCGTCACCGACTGATCCGTCAGTTTGGCCGTATCGACGCTGGAATTGGCCAAATGGATCGCTCCGATGGAGCCGCTCTTAATTTTTTCCGCGGAAATTGACTGATCCTGCAGCAAATCCTCCGTAATGACAAACTTTCCGAAATGTTTCGTCTGAATGGCTTCTTCGGCAATTTTCATCCCGTCTATAGCCCGATCGGCCAATTTTTCCGGCGTGATGCTGCCATCCGCCAATTTCGTCCCGGTAATCGACCTGTCCCGGATTTTTGGGCCGGTTACGGCACCGTCCAGCAAGTGCTCCGTGTCCACCGAATCTTCCGCCAGCTTGGACCTTATGACGCTGCGGTCGGCCAGTTTCATGTAGTCTACGGAAAGATCTGCCAAAGCGGCAGTGTCGATACTTCCCGGTTTGATTTTTCTGGCGGACACCGAATAGTTGGACAATTTCTCTTCCGTGATCGCCCCATCCGCCACGTCGTCGGTATAAATGATGGCTGCCTTTGTTGGAACTCTCCTTTTGGCAATCGCCGCCAACCTTTCCGATTCAGGCAATTTCGCCTCTCTTGCCGATTCGCTTGTCTGATCCGTTTCTTGCTCTAACACTGCCGATCTTGAAACTTCCGCCTTCTGATTTTCCGGCTCATTTGACGTGTTCGGCATCTGTTTTGCAATTTTTGAAAGCCGCTCCGGCTCATGTTCATCCATCCATCGCAATTCATGCATGTCGGCATTGTAAATAATGCCCTCATCATTGTTCTTTTTCCTTTTACTTCGCAATTTGCCTTTTTGTTCCCTCATTCTATAACCTCTTTTCTCCCCTTGGACGGCAATACTTCACTCGTAACATATGCAAATTGCGCAACAATTGGTCCAATGTCCCGAAAAAATGTGTGAAGGCCCAAATCTCGTCATAACATCTATGAATGAACAAGTATCTCTCAATAAAATCTTTGAATCAGTCACTCACACCATAAAATCTATGAATCAATTCCTCTCACCATAAAACCTATGAATCAATTCCTCTCACCATAAAACCTATGAATCAATGAAACACTATTCCCACAAAACCTATACAAAACCTATAAATCAATAAAACCCGGCAAAACCCGGCTGAAACAGCATTATGGCATACGTTTCATCAACTCACCAAAAAACCTATAAATCAACCAAACACTATCGGGGCACTTGGTTTTGATCCTGCCAATCCTTTGTTGACAGGTTGGCAAGTGTTGTACAAAAGGACGATTTAGCAAAATTTCACGGACAGCTGATCCCGGTTCTTGAGGGTTTCAGCGAATTCGCGGACCCTCGCGGGTCTGATTCGCGGGTCATATTTTTCCGAAAATCGGCTTGAAGCCAGTTATAGCGGATAAGTATGGTCCGTTTTGTCCATATTAGCAGGCTTGAACCGGGGATCAGGAAATAAGGCTGGTGCATGTCCGCAATCTGAAATAATTTCGCAATCTTAAATATAATAAAGAAGACGAAGCTTTGCGCAAGCTTCGTCCTTCAATCGCAATCCTAATTCCTTCATGGCGAAGGAGCCGCATATCCATCCACAACCAGTTCCAGTTCTCCGGTTTCCGGATGGATGATCAGGCCGTGAACCGCCACGTTACTTGGCAGCAACGGATGGTTTTTAACAATATTGACGCTTTTCTTGACACTCTCCCTTACGTTTTCAAAACCTGTGAGCCATTGGCCCAGATCAATGCCGGACCGGGAAAGAGTATCCAATACCTCTTCCTTAATCCCGCGATCCCGCATTTTCCCGATGATTTCCATAGCGTTCAGACCGGTCATTCCGCATTCGTGATGACCGATAATCATCACTTCGTCCGCTGAAAGTTGGTAGATGGCAACAATTATGCTGCGCATGATATTGCCAAACGGCATCGTCACCAGAGCGCCGGCGTTTTTAATGATTTTCGCATCCCCGTTTTTCAGATTCATCGCTTTCGGCAACAATTCCACAAGCCGGGTATCCATGCAAGTTACAATCACAATTTTTTTGTTGGGGTATTTGGTTGTCAAATATTGTTCGTATTGTTTATTTTCTACAAATTTTTTGTTAAAAGCCAGAATTTCAGATAATCGGGACATGTTAATCATCCTCCTTCCTGCCAAGTTCAAATTCTAATATATCGGCTGGACGAAAGCAAGAAAGGGAGGTGTGCGGTTTTCATTGTACCGCGATCATGTCACCATGTCCCTGTTCTGTGTGAAAACATCGTTTTGGAACCCCACCGCAACGTATGCAGGATCAAGGAAAACTGCCGGCGTGTCAATCGAAGAACACCGTTGGTCCCATTGAAGCGTCGTTGAAAAGAACCTGCTTTATTGCATTGAGCGTCGCATACCATTTTCATTGTAGCGTTGTAAAAATCTGCTTTATTTTATTGGTACATTGCACTCGTTGTTACATTGCCTCTCGTTCGGACAAATGAAAAGCCTGAGGGTTAAATTTGATGCTTTTACATTGAGGGGTTGTACGGTTGTCATTGTGGAATCGTACGGTTATCATGGTGGGTTACACGGTTATCATGGTGGAGTTGCACGTTATCATGATGGGGTTGCATGGTTATCTTGCACGGTTGAAAAACCTGCTTTTTTACATCCTTTTCCTGCTATTGACGAGCTAAATTAACAAATTCCTGCGAAAATACACGTATTTTTTCCAGAAACACCGATTTCGGCAGTTTAAGAAAAAAGATTCCTGTAATTTCGCAGGTTTTCGCTAAAATGATTCGTTTTCAAATGTTAAAACCTGCACATCCGCAGGTTTTTGGTTTTTGCTCCAATCACCGGCTTTGAAACCGAATTAGACCGGAACTTGAGTAATGAAAGAAATTTTCATCATCTCGCGAACTTTCTGTTATCCCCTGAACTCACTGGATCCCGTGAAACTTCTGGATCCCCTGAACTCACTGGATCCCGGAAACTTCCGTATCCCCTGAACTCACTGGATCCCGTGAAACTTCTGGATCCCCTGAACTCACTGGATCCCGGAAACTTCCGTATCCCCTTGAGCTCGCTGTATCCTGGGAACTCTCTGCACTTCCCGAACTCGCTGTATCCCGGAAACTCTCAGTATTTCCAGCATTCTCCGGTTTCTTGGTTCTCTCATACACTACGAAGTAATATTCATACGGATTTTTCTCATCGCGAACCCCCCGGATTCGGGATATTTCCCGCCAATCGTCCGGATCGGTTTCCGGAAAATACGTATCGCCAGGAAATTCGTGGGCGATCTCTGTCACGTACATCCGTTCCGCTACCGGTAAAAACAGCTTATAAATTTCCGCCCCGCCAAAAATAAACAGCTCCGCGCCCGCATATTTCCGCAACGCTTCTTCAACGCTGTGCACCACATGGCAACCTTCAGGCTTGTAGAGGGGATTCCGGGTAAAGACGATATTCGTCCTTCCCGGCAACGGCTTTCCGATGGATTCGTAAGTTTTCCGGCCCATTAAAATATGATGGCCGGACGTTATTTTTTTGACGTATGCCAAATCAGCCGGCAAACGCCACGGCAATGTATTCCGGTAACCGATGACCCGGTTTTTGTCCATTGCCACGATGAATGATATCGTCATGTGATCCTCCCTGTAATCTGAATTTGTCGTTGGATGGAAGTTATTTACATCCTATTGACTTTTCCAATCCGCGCGAATCATGTTAGAATGCAGTTAAAATACCAGTATCCTGGAGGCAGTCATGGCATTCGGCATCAATCGCTCGGAACTGACAGAATGGAAGCGAAGGGTCAAGCAAGGGGAAATCGCGCTGATTACCCACTACTGGATACACCCCAAATTCCCCCAATACCGGACGCTGACCAAGGCCGGCTGCTCGGATCTTGAAAAGTTAGCGGAATGGGGGGAACAATATGGCTTAAAACGGGAATGGATACATCTTCGCTCAAGTTATCCGCATTTCGACTTGATCGGTTCCAAACAAAGAGAAATCTTGTTCCGGGAACAGAAATGGGATCAACTGAAGCGCTTCGGGTTGATCTAGAAAGTTGTCCTGCCAAGTCGTCCTGCCAAGTTGTCCTGAAAAGTTGTCCTGCGAAAACGAAGGCGGACATCCGGATAACGAAAATTCATATACCGTTGCCTGCATAGACAATTGTCTTCATACCCATTTGTTGCACAGACAATTGTCCTCATATGCCATTGCCTACACAGTCAATTGTCTTCATACACCATTTGCTGCACGGATAATTACCTTCATATGCCATTTCCTGCATAGACAATTGTCTTCATACTCCAATTGCCTGCAAGGACAATTGTCTTCATATACCATTGCTTTCACAAACGATTGCCTTCAAAGACAATAGCCGCCTTGAGGCATCCGTAAGCTTTCCTTCTTCCGCAGGTTTGCCTTCACACCGCGATCGGCGCTTTGATAGCCGGATGACACTGATAACCGACAATTTCGAAGTCTTCATATTTGTAGTCGAATATGGATTCCGGCTTCCGTTTAATGACGAGCCGAGGCAACGGATACGGCTCCCTTGTAAGCTGCAGCTTCGCCTGTTCGACGTGGTTGGAGTACAGATGCACGTCGCCGCCCGACCAGATCAGTTCGCCCACCTGCAACCCGCATTGTTGGGCGACCATATGGGTGAGCAGCGCATAACTGGCAATGTTGAACGGCAGCCCGAGGAACGTATCGACACTGCGCATATTCAGCATGCAGGACAGTTTTCCTTCCGCGACGTAAAACTGGAACGCGTAATGGCACGGGGGTAACGCCATCCGCTCGATCTCGGCCACGTTCCATGCGCTGACCAGCAGTCTGCGGGAATCGGGATTGCGTTTGATTTGCTCCACCACTTGCGCGATTTGGTCGATCTTGCGCCCGTCAGGAGCCGGCCATGACCGCCATTGTGACCCGTAGACAGGACCCAGCTCGCCATTTTCATCGGCCCATTCATCCCAGATGGTCACCCGATTTTCCTGAAGATAGCGAATATTCGTACTCCCGCTCAAAAACCACAGCAGTTCATGGATAATGGAACGAATATGCAGCTTTTTCGTCGTCACGACGGGAAAACCGGCAGCCAAATCGAAACGCAATTGGCGTCCAAATACCGATAAAGTGCCGGTACCCGTTCTGTCCTCTTTTTTGACGCCATGGTCCAAAATATCTTGCAGCAAATCCAAATAGTTTCTCATTTTACATATCACTCCGATGACGTTAATCGCATCTCCCGGCAATATTCGCTCTCCGGCAATCTTGCTTTCCGTTATTATACCATAACCGCGCCGGACTAAGAACGCGCCGGACTGAATAAGCCAGAATCTGAGGCGGTCGATGGACTGCTGACGGTGCAAAAACAGGCCGATTTAAGCAAATGTGGCTTTCGACACCGGGAGATCAATTATTTTGAGAAATTTTGAGAATCATTATCTTGAGAGGAAACGCATCGGGACATTGACGGCGAGCAAGACACGACGGTTGCCGGGGAACCGGCCAAAGAAATCCGTTTTTCGTCTTCCTTGGGAGACGAATGGGAATCCCGGCACGTCATTTATTTCATCAAGGGCGCGTACAAATACGCGATGGAGATTTCTTTTCCGAAACAATCCGATGAAGAACAGATCGAACAATTGATTAACGGGATCCGCTCTTCCGTCAGTGTGGACCCTGAAGCGATCCACCCGGGCGTTGGATTTATCCAGGACGTGGATGAACTGACAGACCGGAATAAAACGATGACCGTACGCAACGAAAAATACAAATACACTTTGCAAATTCCGGAAATATGGACGCCGGAAACGGACGGATTTGCCGACGAGGCCTGGATGTCGTACGGTTTCCCCGGCGGCAGTTTTACGATTCAGGCCGAAGAGCGCACCGGCGTGGAAGATGTGGTCAAAAATTTGGAAATAGGCTACAAGGAGAGCGGGGCGTATGACACGGACTACAAATACGCGATATCCGACGTGACCGTATTCGGCGTCCCCGGCAAAAAAATCGAAACCCGGCACAACGTGAAATCGGGACCCTATGAAATGACCGAGTACGTCTTCACCATCGACGGCATCACATATACCGTGACCATCCGGCTCCATGACGCCGTCCGCACGGCGGAAAACGTCTCCCGGACAGAGAAGGCGTTCGCGTCCCTGCGTTTCGGCAACACCGAATAAAATCCAATCCGCGCGCACAAAAAGGGACACTCCCCCGCAAGAAAGTTCATCGGCAGGGGATGTCCCTTGTGTCCTTTTCACAACCATCAACCATGATACTGTTCTGATCGTTTATACTGTTCTGATCGTTTATACTGTTCTGATCGTTCTGACAAGAGAATCCAACCCCCCGGCTTCAACCGTAACGGTCATTTCTCCCGGTTGCCGCGCCGACTGCACAATGGCCAGCGCCAGACCATGGAACGTTGTCCTTTTGTTCGATTTATAGCTTTCATGGCAGTCAGGCCGGCCGTTGTCAACGCCGATCAGACTTCCTTCCCCCTCAACACGGATGAGAAACGGTATGTTAGCGGTCGGAACGACCCGTCCTTCCTTGTCGACGACGCGTATCGTGATGTGGCTTACGTCCCTGCCGTCGGCCCGGATCGTTTCCCGGTCGGGGATCGCTTCAATCGCGGCGGGTTCTCCGGCGGTCACCACTTCTTTCTCCACAAGCACTTCCCCGTCCCTCGAATAACCGACCAGCCTGAGCACACCGGGCTCATAGGGCACATCCCATGACAAGTGCAGATCGGACGTCGTCACGTGAAGCACTTTCTTGTCGAAATGGGCCCACCTTTTCGACATTCCTTGCCGCGGAAATTCATACGATTTGATGCCGAACGATTTGCCGTTGACGAACAATTCCGCCATATCGCAATTCGTATAACAAAGGACCGGAATGACCGTCCCTTCCTTGCCCTGCCAGTTCCAGTGGGGAAACAAATGGGCCATCGGTTTTTCCGTCCACTGGCTCTGGTAAAAATAATAGCCGTCTTTGGGAAATCCGCACGTGTCGATGACGCCGGAGCTCGCGTTTTTGTTCGGCCACCTCGACTCGCCCAAATAGTCGATGCCGGTCCACATAAAATCGCCCGCGACATAATCGTGAGAACGGGTAAATTTCCACAGCCGCTCGGCATTGATCATCCTCGTCGGATAAGGCCCCCGCCATTGGTCCCAGGATCCCTGCATCCTGTAATCTCCTCTTACCGCACCGATACCGGGATTTTCGGTTCCGATGATTTTCCTTTCGGGATAGCGGTGGCGGTCGTCCGCATAAAACGTCTCCGTCCGCATCCGCCAGCGGGCCACATAATTGTAACCGACGACATCCAGCGACTCAAGAAACGCTTCGTAGGCCGGGACGGGCTCCGATGCGATATGGTCGCAGGCGGCCGTAACCGGACGCGTAGGATCTTCCCGGTGGCAAATCTCCACCAGACGCCGCGCCAATACGTATCCGTCCGGCACGCTTTGCTCGGGAATCTCGTTGCCGATACTCCAGATCACGACAGACGGATGGTTACGGTCGCGGCGGATCATCATTGTCAGATCGCGTTCGGCCCATTCGTCAAAGTATTTGGAATATCCCGGCGCTTTTTCTATGCCGTTTTTGGTCTTTGCAATCCGCCATTCGTCGAAAGCTTCATCCATCACCAGAAACCCCATCCGGTCACAAAGATCCAGTAACTCGGGCGCAGGCGGATTGTGACTCATCCTTATGGCGTTGCAGCCCATTTCCTTCAATATCTCCAGCCTTCTCTCCCAAACCCGCTCCGGTACGGCGGCGCCGACGCATCCGCCGTCATGATGAATGCACACGCCATTCATTTTGACCTGGCGGCCGTTGAGCAAAAAGCCCCGGTCTTTGTCAAACAAGGCGGTCCGGATTCCAAACGGTGTTTCTTCCGTGTCGATGGGGGTACCTTCGCTAAGAACCGTTGACCTGAGCAGATAAAGCCGCGGCTCTTCCACGGACCATAATACGGGAAAGGAAACCTGGAAAGTTTGCGCGACCTCCGAAATCCGGTTCGCTCCCGCTGTGACAGGCGTTTCGCAGACAGCGGCCAAGGTTCCGTCCGGCGACACCACTTCCGAACGCAAAGTCACTTGCCTGTCATGTCCGTACCCGTTGTTCAATTTCGTCTGAATCCGTATGACCGCATAATCGTCCGTTATTTCCGGCGTCGTCACGAATACGCCCCAACGGTCAATATGCGTAAGATCCGCCGCCTGCAACCACGTATGGCGGTAAATTCCCGATCCGGTGTACCAACGCGAGTTCGGTTGATCGCTATTATCGACCTTTACGGCGACGACGTTTTTTCCTTCGAAATCCAAATAGGGAGTCAGATCGTAATGGAATCCGCCGTAACCGAAAGGGTAGCGACCGAGAAAATGCCCGTTTATCCATACCTCACTGTTCATGTACACGCCGTCAAACTGCAAGGTGATGTGCTTTCCCGACCAGTCCGGCGAAACGTTGAACGATTTCCGGTACCAGCCGATTCCCGCCTGAACGTAACCGCCATCTCCGCCTGTCGGAAAAGTTTCCGCGAAATCCCCTTCCACGCTCCAATCGTGCGGAAGATGAAGAGAGCGCCACGAACGGTCGTCAAATTCCGGTTTCTCCGCGCCGGCCGCATCTCCCAGATGAAAGCGCCAGTCCCAATCGAATGTCATCCGTTCTCTACCTCTCATCGCCGTGCCTCCAATAATACAGGTTCATGGGTCTCCATCCGGATTCCCCTCCGTTCACATTTATTTCCGCGCATCCAAAAACGCCTGCAGTTGTTTCTTCAGTTCTTCTTCAACCTTTTTCAGACCCGCTTTATCGGCCTGGTCTCTCCATTCTTGAATAGTGGCTTCCACATTGTCCGCCATGCCCAGGGTCAACATCGGCCGATATTTTGTTCTCAATTGTTCCAGCGCGGCAAGTTCATTCTTCACGTTCGTCTCGTCAAATACGAACGTTTCCGTAATCGGATGGACAACTTTGGTTCTCCAGATTTTGTCCAGCTCCGCTTCGGCCGGAAAAGCGCCTTCTTTGCTTCTCCTGAACTTCGCGTTGTTGACTCCCCACTGGCCGTTGGCACCGGCGCTGAAACGTTCAAAATCCGGGCCTTCCTTCCAAAGCACATCGTCGATTCGAATCCAATGTTTCCCCTCGATTCCCATTTGAAACAACTCATAGTATTCACGGTCGTTTTTCAACTTGTCGAGCAACATGAAGGCGCGTTCCGGGTTTTTGGAGGAAATCGGCACCGCCATGCCATCGGCAGTGTACAAACCGAGACGTTTGATACTGTCCGGAGTCACATCGTACACTTCGGGTTTCCACTCCGGATGCGCTTGCAAAATTTTCGAAGCCGCCTGGGAAACCGTCCCCGCATTCCAGACCATCGATGCGGACGTTCCGTTTTCGAACGCGTCCCTTACGCTGGTTTTGTTCGAAATGGCGTTGCGCGACCAGTAACCTTTATTCGCCCACTCCTTCATTTCTTTGGCAAATTCGGCAAAGGAAGGGGAATCGTATTTGTACTCCACTTTGTCCACCGTCAGGTTATCGTGATCCGACCAACTGTATTGAAAATACGTTCCGACATTGATGATATTGTTCCCTTGTTCATGCACCAGCTCCTGGATAAAGCCGTTGTCCTGGGAAGCCGCATAGGCCAAAATGCCTTTCTCGTTCTTGGCGACATTGTCCAGGTAAGTTCTGTAATCATCCAGCGAAGCAAGCGGTCCCATGCCATACTTCTCGCGAAGATCGCCGCGGATCGCCACCGCCTTCTCGTTGTTGAAAGAAGCGGAATTTTTGGGAACAAAATAAATTTTGCCGTTAATCTTCGCCTGTTCGAAAGAAATCGGATCTTGCGATTCTTTCGTAAGGGGCATGTACTTCGTCAGAATCTCGTCCGTAATCTCCAGAAACGCTCCTTTTGTAGCCTCGCTGACGTATTTTGCCCAGTCGGATGTGTAGATCAAGTCGATGGGTTCGCCGGATGCGAGGATTAAGGAATATTTCTGCGTCCAGTCGCTCCAGGCCAGGTATTCAATGGACAGCGTCGCGTTCAGATCGCGTTGAATGAGTTTGTTTAATTCGCCCAGCATGACATCCAGATCCGCCGGAACGTCGCCGAGCAGCACCATTTTCAGTTCGGCGGGCTTTAAATCCTGCCGCTCCGTTTCGGCCGTGCCGCCGGTCTGGCCGCCGTTGCCGGCCGGATTATCGTTTCCCGCGTTGCTGCCGCTGCAGCCGGCCATGAGCGCCGCGGCAAACATCAAAACGATTGCAAATAATCCTACCTTTTTGATTGCCATAACAACAAAATCCCTCCCCATTTTTCGTTCGGATCCGTCTTCCGGTGCAACGTCACCCTTTTACAGAACCGATCGTCAAACCTTTCACAAAATAGCGTTGCACGAACGGATAAAGGAATATAATCGGGCCGGTCACGATCACCGTCAACGCCATTTTCATCGATTCGACAGGCAACGTATCGACAACAATTCCCGCTTTGTCCATCACCATGCGCAAAGCCTGAACACTTCCGGCCAACCGATACAGGAAATATTGCAGCGTATACAAATCAGGATTGGTAATAAAGAGCAGGCTGGCGAACCAATCGTTCCAATACATCAACGCGGTAAACAATCCGATCGTGGCGACAACCGGCTTGGACACCGGAAGAATGATCGAAATGAAAATGTGAAAATCTCCCGCGCCGTCGATCTTGGCGGATTCGGTCATTTCATAAGGAATGCCTCTCATGAAGCCTTTGACAAGCAGAATATTCCAAACCGAAATGAGTGAAGGAACAAAGAGGGCAAACACCGTATTCTTCATGTGAAGATACTGGACAATCAGAATGTACCAGGGAACGAGTCCGCCATTGAACAGCATGGTAAAAAACAAATAGAACGAAATTTTATTGCGCCATAGAAAATCTTTCCGCTGCAGCACATAACCCGTCATCGTGCACAGAAATACGGATAACGCGGTACCGACCGCCGTGACAAAGATCGTCAGGCCGTATGATTTCAGAATGGCCGCCGGATTTTTCAGGGCGAGCCGGTAAGCTTCGAGCGAGATGTCTTGCGGAATGAGCGTGTAACCGTTTTGAATGATATACGTTTCGCTGGTCAAGGAAGAAGAAATCACGAGGATAAACGGCAAAAGGCACAATACGCTGAAGACGGTTACCGCGATATAACCCGCCGCATTGAACAAAAGTTTGTCGTTGGTCATTTTCATGCGGTTTCACCTCCTTCACGCGGATCGGCGGATCCCCGGTTTAAAACAGGGCGTAGTCTTCCTGAACCCGTTTCACAATCCAGTTGGTCAATAAAATGAAGATGAAACACATGACCGACTGGTAAAATCCGACCGCGGCCGCCATCCCGATCTCCGAAGTTTGCGTGAGCGCCCGGTATACGAACGTGTCGATGATATCCGTCCGTTCGCGCAACACGCCGTTATCGCCAATCAGCTGATAGAACAATCCGAAATCGCCGCGAAATATTCCCCCTACCGCCAGCAAGGTCAGAATGACAAAAGTCGGGAGAATGCCCGGCAGCGTAATATGGCGTATGCGTTGGAAGATATTGGCACCGTCGATTTCCGCCGCCTCGTACATCTCGCTGTCGATCGACACGATCGCCGCCAAATACACAACCATCCCGTAACCTACCCCTTTCCAGGCGTTAAACAAGACAAGAATCCAGGGCCAATAAGACGGGTTATTGTAGATGTCCAGCGGCTCCGCCCCGAAGAAACCGAGAAGGCTGTTCAAAGCGCCATGCTCGTAATTGAAAAGATTGTAAGCGATGGAACCGACGATGACCCACGAGATGAAATAAGGCAGGAACATAAGGGATTGCGTAATTTTCCGGAACCACTTGCCGATCATTTCGCTGAGAAAAACGGCCAACGCGATTTGCAGAAACGTATTTGCCACAATGAACAGGAAGTTGTAAAAAAGGGTATTTTTCGTAATGTTCCAGGCCTGGCCGGAAATAAACAAAAAGCGAAAGTTTTCCAGCCCGATCCATGGACTTCCGAAGATTCCTTCCGCATAACGGAACTGTTTGAAGGCCAGCACGATTCCGCCCATGGGGAGATAGGAGAAAACAAACACATGAATGATTGCCGGCAAAGCCATCAGAATTAACATTTTGCTTTTCCGGAATTCGCGGAAAAACTCATTGCGCTTTTTGACCGCAGCACTGTTCTTCACCACCCTCACCCCTTTCCCCTGATTAATGCCGTATCAACAAAATAGCAGAAAGCGCATGCAAGGTATACCGTAATGTTTTTTGAAACAGGGGACGATTTTTATGAAATTGGACGATTTTTATGAAATGGAAAGATTCGATTCGCCGGGCATCGCCGAATCACGGCTTGTCATCGCGGGGATGACGATCATCACGGTGGTGCCTTCTCCGGGTTTGCTGGAAAATTCCAGACGGGACGTTTTGCCGTAAACGATCCGCAACCGTTCCCGAATATTCCGCAACGCATATTGATTTCCCCGTTCGCCGATCGGGCTGCCGTTTTCCAGTTGTTTCAGCATTTCCTGCGGAATGCCCACACCGTCATCACAAACAGACAGCGCAACGAATCCGTTTTCCCGGCGCGCCTTAATCGTAATCGTTCCTTCCTTTTCCGGTTTTTCCAATATGCCGTGCAAAATGGCGTTCTCAACCAACGGTTGCAAAGTGATTTTGGGAATCATGCAGTTGCGCACTTCGTCATCCACTTCCACCTGAAGATGGATCTTGTTGCGGAAACGGATATTCTGAATCTGCACGTACGACAACACGTGGCGGATTTCAAAGTCGACGGTGGAAATATCGCGTCCCTTGTTGAGGCTGAATTTATAGAAATTGGCAAGGGCCAGGGTGACGGAATGAATGTCTCCGATTTTATTTTTCTGGCTGAGCCAGTTAATCAAATCAAGCGTGTTGTACAGAAAATGGGGATTGATTTGCGACTGAAGAGCTCTGAGTTCCGCGCTCTTCAATTCCTGTCCCAGTTCGTATTGCTCCCGGACCAGCGATTGGATTTTTCCCAGCATATAGTTATAGTTATCGATTAACTCTCCAATTTCGTCTTTGCTTGTATTGGCAATGATCGAATTCAGTTCCCCTTCCTGCACTCTTTTCATCCTGGATACGATTCTGGATACTCTTCCGGTAATGGACACCGAAATGTAATAAGCGAACGCATACGCGACCGTGGCCAGAACGGCGATCTGCAGCAGCATCTTTTGGCGCAATTCATTGATTTCACGGACGATGGAACTTTCCGGAATGACGGTCACCATCATCCAGTCCGTGTAAGGGATTTTCTTGGCTTTGTAGAAGACCTTGCGTCCCCCCAGCGTAACCTTGGACATGTCTTCATCACGGGAAGATGCGGGCCAATCCGCCTGTTGCAAAAGCGCCTGGTCCACGGGAACGGGCGAATCGTGGGAGCTGGCGACAATCCATCCTTCCGAATTTTGCAAGTACGTGTAACTTTCCTGCAAAGCGTTTGCGTTTGCCAGGATGCGGTCGATTTTGCTCTTCTCGAGATCCAGACGGAGTAACCCGAAAATCTCATGGTAATTTTTATTGTTATTGATTTTGCGGGCAAGCGAAATGACCGGAACGGGGTTGTGCTCGATCTTTTCAAAGTATTGGTCGGGTAAACCGAGAACTTTGTCGTTCGTGCTCATCAGCTTTTTGTACCAGGAGAATTGTTGAACATCGTTCAAATTAAACAGATTCCTGTTTTCGTTCGAGTATATCAACCCGTCTTTGACATACAGCTTGACGTTAAAAACATCCTCGTCGTCTTTCATGGAGCTTAGATAGCGGACCAAATTCATCATATCTTCGACCTGATCCACTTCGGGGTAATGATGCAGCGGTTTCTCCAATATGTCGTTGACCTGTTTGTCCGTGGCAATCAAGTCGGATGTTTGGATGATTTTGTACAGCTTATACGACAAATACGAATGGGTCTGATGAAAACTTTGGATGGCCGAATAAAACGCCCGCTCGAGCATCGTTTCCGTAATTTTGCTGTAGAAAAAAAAAGCGTTGGCCGCAAGAGGGATAATGATGAGAACCGAATAGGAGATCAGCAGCTTTTTCTTTAACGGCATACTTTGCAACAGACCGAGAATAAACCGGTTAAAAATCCGCCTCATTCGACCGCAATCTCCCTGAACTCTTTCGGCGTCAACCCGGTTTGCTTTTTGAACATTTTCGCGAAGTAGTTGCTGTCGCTAAATCCGACCCGGGCGGCGACATCCTTCACTTTCATTCTCCGGTCACGAAGCGCTTCCTTCGCGCGCTCCATCCGGACATGCGCAATGTACTGATTGATCGTGGAGTTCATTTCTTCCTTAAAGATGACGCATATATAAGACGGCGTCAGATACATGTGCCGGGAAATTTGTTGCAACGAAAGCTCCTCGTCGGCGTAATGCTCATCAATATATTTCAATATTTCGGAAACGGCGGGATTTTTCCTGGGCTTAGGGAAGCGTTTGCTGTCATGAGCCGCTTGCGCTTCAGTCGTGAACACTTTGACTTGAGAATCGGCTAACCCGTTTCCCGGTTCCGTGAAGTTCGCAATGGCCGACATATAGGAATCATGCACATGGAATAATCGCGTCACCCGCCTGCCGATGGAAAGCTCCGCCCTTCCCGCCTGGTTCAACGCGGCGGCCAAGCGGTGACACGCCGCAACAATCCGTTCGCCGGAAGGATCGTTTTCAACACAGCAATGCGCCACGACCCATTCGTCGTCTTTGACCGACAAGATGACGGGGAACCCTTCGCCGGCGAGCGCTGTTTGCGTCATATGAGCCATCGTTTTTAGCAGAAGCGCCTTATAGTCTTCGGCATACTTCCGTTCGGCCGGCGGCTTCACCACGATGGTGATAAACTCCGATTCAACCGGCAAATCCGGGCAGATCAGGCGGACCCATTCGGCCAAGGTTTCAGGCGGCACCGATTTGCGGATCAGATGGAGGGCAAGTTCATGCTTGAGCGCCAGGATACTGTTTTGCAGCGTTTGCTTCATGTCGTTCAATTGCTTGTCCTGCAAGGATAAAAAAACCGCCTTCTCGATCGCAGAGCGCAGTTCTGCCAAATCGATCGGCTTCTCAACATAAGCTGCGGCGGAAACGTTAATTGCGGCCTTCATATATTCCTTGTCCGTGTAACCGCTCATGAAGATAATATGGCAGCCCGGATGGCGGCGGCGGATGCGATAGGCCAGTTCCGTGCCGTCCATCCTCGGCATCCGCACGTCGGTCAGCAAAATGTCGGGATGCAACCGGTCGGCCAATTCCAACGCTTGCAAGCCGTCTTCCGCCTCTTCCACCTTTTCAATCCCCAGTGAGGACCAGGGAATGCTGTCCATAATCCCGTCCCTGGTGATCCACTCGTCATCAACAAGCAACAGCTTCATTCAGGTTCCCTCCCAGCCAAAATTGAGCGCTTTTTTGGTTGCGCTTTCACAACATTATTATAAAGACGATCGGGTTTGGAAGAAATAGGTGATCCAAAAAAAATTACTGCATATTCATATATCGTCTTCTGGGAAGCCTTCGCCAAAGCTCCTATAATAGACAACAAGAGACGAGACTGCCGATGCATTGAGGAGTTGACGATTGTTGCATGAGGAGCTGATGATCGTTGCATGAGGATTTGGTGGTTGTTGCATGAGGAGCTGGTGGTTGGCCGTCATTTCCGTTTCGTTGTTGCCAAATAAGGTCTGCCGAGAGACTGTCGATTTATTGTGCAAAATCGTCAGAAAGTGAATAGTTGCCTTCCGTCGAGTTTTTTATACGAAAATGTAAGACTGCCGATTCATAGTGCAAAATGAGTAGAGAGTGAAATGATTGCCTTCCGGCGAGTTTTGGCTTTCCATTCCTAACCTCTAAAATTCTTTCTTGAATCAAGGAATGGAAAACAAGATGTTTGAGTGTTAGGAAGGCAATATTCACGTAAACCCTTCTATTTTTGCACGATCAACAGTGAATTGACAGTTTCAACAAATACGTCACGGAGGTTGATAAACGGGTGAAGGCGAATCAAATCCGGCCCTTGAATCTTATCGGAACGGAATGCGAAGATGCCCGCACCGTGCAGTCGGACGGCAGGCTTGAGATCACGTTCGGCTGCCAATCCGTTACGCCTGCGGTCACTCTGCATGTTGACCGTCTTGATTTCAGCGATTATATGGGAATGTCGGTATGGGTGGAAAATTTCGGCGATGCGGAACTCACACTCTACGCCATGCTCAACGGAAACTATTGGAACCATGGGTTTGAGATCGTCAGACCCGGTGAAATCAAACCGTTGACCGTCCTTTTCATCCGCCCGGGACAGTCCAGGGAAATGGATCGTTATTTTCAAGGCATGAACGGTCTGCCTGACGGATCCATGACGCTCTGGAACCCGATCGATCCCGGCAACGTCCGCCAGATCAAAATCTATTTGATGGCGCCGGACAAAGAGCACCGGATACGCGTGCACGGTGTGCAGCCTTACCGCAAGCTGGAAGTTGTAACGAAGGAAAAGTTGGAAACCGGATTTTTCCCGTTCATCGACGAATACGGACAGTATCGCCATAAAGATTGGCCGGGCAAAGTGCATGCGGATCATGATCTCGCCAAACAACGGATTGCTGAAGCCGAAGATTTGAGACTGAACACCGGTCCCGGCGATTGGAACCGTTTCGGCGGTTGGCGGACGGGTCCAAAGCTCAAAGCCACCGGACATTTCCGCGTGGAAAAAACGGGCGGGAAATGGTGGTTCGTCGATCCGGACGGCCATTTGTTCTGGTCTCACGGCGTTTGCTGCGTCCGCTTCGACCAGGCCACTCCTTTTGAAGGGAGGGAACACTATTTTCAAGCGATCCCCGAATGCAAAGATTTTCGGATCGCGAACCTTAAACGAAAATACGGAGACGGCTGGGAACAAACCGTCCGCGAGTTGTCGCATCGAAGGCTGCGCAGCTGGGGACTGAATACGCTCGCGAATCACAGCCGGGAAGATCTTTGTCTGATGGGAAAAACCCCCTACACGGTATCGTTGGAAACAAGATCATGGCAAAAACGCGAATTTCCCGATATTGAAAATCCGGAATGGGAGCGAAATCTGAAAGACCGCCTGAAAAAGCTTGCCGCCAAAGTGAATGGCGATCCGTGGTGCCTCGGCGTCTTTATCGACAACGAAATTCACGGTTCAACGGACCCGCTGCGTTGGGAAAAATACTTCCAAACCGTGAGCCGCCTGGTGAAACAGGCCTTCCCCGACAAACTGTATCTCGGCTGCCGGCTTGATCACCACCGTTACCCGCATGAAGGCCCGGAAGCCGATGCCATCGTGCGGTTGGCCGCAAAGTACTGCGATGTCGTCAGTTTCAACTTTTACAAATATACATTAAAAGATTTCGTCTGGCTGGACGGGGCGGAAGACAAGCCGGCCATCATCGGGGAATTTCATATCGGTGCTCCGGACCGGGGCTTGCCCCACACAGGGTTGAAAGGAGCGATCTCGCAACGCCACCGTGCGGAAGCGTACAGGGAATATGTCCAAAGCTGCCTGTCGAAACCGCAGATCGTCGGGGCCCATTGGTTCCAATATTCGGACCAGATGTACACGGGGCGGTTTGACGGCGAAAACTATCAGATCGGTTTTGTGGACATATGTGACAAACCTTACGAAGAACTCATCGAAACCAGCCGGTCCGTCGGTTACCGGATATACGAATACCGGTTCGATTCGTAAAACCGTAAAACGCTATTCCTTTCAACGCGCGGAACATGTCGAAAGAGGCTGTCCCAAAAGTCCATTTTGGATTTTTAAGCCCCCATTTTTGATGTGAAATCAAGCAACAATGAACCTCCAACCCCACTTTTACAGTGGTTTTGGAGGTTCATTTGTTCTTATATTGGGACTAGCTTTTTGGTATAACCCTTTTGGGACAGCCCCTTTACGGCAAACTGAACGAAGTTCCCCTTCTTTTAAGACGGACCGGACAAGGCGTTCATCCAGCCAACGATGCGATTCGGGATATCAAACGGCATCATTTCAGTCCAATCTTGCCAAGGCAAACGGCCGTCATGGCGCCATCCGCAGGACAAGGCCCGCTACGGCCGCACCGCCGTGCCATCCGTCACGCGGGCGAGGGTCCACTTGGGCAACACGTTATGACAAGGATATTTGGCCGCTTCGTTCTCATTGATGTCGATCCCCAAGCCCGGTTGATCGTTCACATACGCGTAGCCGTTTCTTACTTCCGGACATCCCGGAAACACTTCTTTCATGCGGTCGCTCATAGGCGTCCACTCCTGTATGCCGAAATTCGGCGCACAAAGATCAAGGTGGAGATTGGCCGCATGCCCTACCGGAGAAACGTCTCCCGGACCGTGCCATGCCGTCCGCACCCCGAACGCTTCGCACAGCGCGGCCAGTTTTCTGGCAGGCGTAATCCCGCCAATGGCGCTGATATGGACACGGATGAAATCGATCAGCCGGTTTTGTATCAGCGGCAACCATTCCGCGGGATGAACGAACAATTCGCCCATAGCGAGCGGAACCGCCGTTTGCCGGCGAAGGGTGTGGAACCAGTCGATATGTTCCGGAGCCAAAGCATCCTCCAAAAAGAACAACCGGTAAGGTTCCAGCGCTTTCGCCAACCGGACGGCTTCAATCGGCACAAGCCTCTCGTGAATGTCATGAAGCAATTCAACCTCCTGGCCGATTCGGCTTCTTACATGTTCAAACAGCCGGACTACGCTCCGAAAGTAAGCGGCCGGGTCGTAGTAAGCTCCGGGAAGCGCGTTTTCCGGAGAGCGGATCAGATGGCCGCGGCCGCCGTATCCGCCCATTTGGCAACGTATGTAACGGTACCCTTGTTCCATGAAGGCGCGTACATTTTCCTCCACTTCATGCACGTCCCTGCCGTCGGCATGGCGGTAAACCGCCGCCGCTTCGCGGCATTTGCCTCCCAGCAGTTGATAAACGGGCATATTGGCCAGTTTTCCTTTAATGTCCCACAACGCCATGTCCACACCGGATACCGCGTTGTTCAGAACCGGACCGTTGCGCCAATAGGAACTGACCATGGCAGTCTGCCAAATATCCTCGATACGCTGCGGGTCTTTACCGATAAGAAACGGTTTCAAATATTCCTCTACGGCAGTCTTTACGGCGAGATGTCGTTGCGTAAAGGTGGCGCATCCCAGTCCGTACAATCCCGGTTCGTTGGTCTCGACCTTCACGACGACCAGATTGATTCCGTCCGGCGCGGTCAAAATGGTCCGGACATCGCGTATTTCCAAATGATTCATGAATCCGTAACCCTCCTTGCGAGGCTGGCTGTTACCTGTTGATGGTGCAAAAATATACGGCTTGAAGTGAAATGTTGCCTTCCTAAAACTTATACATCTTGTTTTCCATTCCTTGATCCAATAAAGAAAATTTTGCGGTATGGAATGGAAAGCCAAAACTCGCCGGAAGATAATCATTTCACTTTCCCGGTCAAATTGCGCAATGAATCGACAGCCTCCTTGTTTTCATAATTTTAACGGTTCATCCATTATATCACAAATACCGGCCGCCGGTTACCTTTCTGATCAAATCTTTTTATTGCTTTGAGCCGAAATCTGTGTCAAGATATCGGTAACAATCCCTTTTAACAAACAGGTGAACCGAGTGATGACGAAACGTTTTTACCGACTGCTCACCGAGCTTTCGTCGCAAAAATGGGTATCGCAATTGGCCGGAAAATTCGCCAAATCCAGAATGAGCCGCAGTTTCATTTCGAGGTTTGCCAAAATATATAACATTCCTGTCGAAGAAGCGGACAAACCGATTTATGAATACCAATCGCTGAACGATTTTTTTACCAGACGTTTAAAACCGCATCTGCGTCCGATCAATCCCTCTCCGTTAGCCGCCGTCAGTCCCGTCGATGCGCGGGTCAGCGGAATCGGATACATTCAATCGGGCGGCACGCTCCGTGTCAAAGGCCAGGATTATTCCCTTGAAGAGTTGTTGAACCATTCGCCAAGGACGATGAATTATACCCGCGGTTTCTTCATCGTTCTCTACTTGAGCCCAAGGGATTACCACCGCATTCATGCCCCGGTTTCCGGCGCCATTATCGAAAAAGAACATGTTCCCGGAAAGGTATATCCTGTAAATGATTTCGCTTTGTGGCACATCAAACGGGTTCTGAGCCGCAATGAGCGGCTGATCACGTATATCGAACATGAATTCGGGGAAATTGCCGTCGTCAAAGTCGGAGCCTTGAACGTCAGCAGCATCCGTTACGTCCCCGATTTATCCGACCGCCTGGAAAAAGGCCAGGAAATGGCCTACTTCGAATTCGGCTCGACAGTCGTGTTGCTGATGAAGAACGGCACCTTTGAACCCCGCCACGACCTCGGACCGGGAGCGAGGGTGCTGATGGGCCAGGCGATCGGCCACTTCGTCACGAAAAAAAATGATAAAAAATGAAAACTTCCGTAAAAAACCGCCTCCCCCGGAATTTCCGGGCAAGAGGCGGTTTTTTCGGCGGTTTTACGGTGTTTTGATTCCGTAGTTGTTATCCGCGTTCCAATTGTTCTCTGCCATTTTTTTCTTAACCCCGTCAACCATGACTTGCTTTAATTCCTTCAGCAGCTGATCCAGCGATTTCGAGCCTTCCAGATAAAGCTGTCCCAACTTTTGGTTGTTTTCCGTCACGTTTTTGTCCACTTCGCCGGCATAGATGTTCAGCTTCATTTGTTCACCGACAAATTTGAACCCTTCCAGTTTTTCCGGAAGCTCCGCGGTTACAGTGGCCGGTGTGCGGTACAGTTTTTCAGCCATGATTCCTTGTACCTTCGGCGATGTCATGTAAGCGAGGAAGTCGATCGCGGCCTCCAGTTTTTCTTCCGGCAGCGTCTTGGGAATCGCCAGGTTGCCGGCCGGTACGCCGCCGATTTCCATCAGCTTCTCAACCGCATTCGGATGGTTTTCCTTGGTCAGATACGGCAACGGGAAAGCGCCCATTTCAAACTGGCGTGCCGTCGATTCGAACAACACCTTGCTTTGGCCCGATGTTCTCATCACCATGGCCACTTCGCCGCGCAGGAACATATCGATTACCGTTTCCGTGTCCAGTCCGTTATATCCTTTTGGCCAATAGCGGCTCCAGTCTTTTACGATTTCAAACACATCGCGGAAAGGCGGTTTTTCGATATCGATGATTCCTTGGTCAACGGCGCGCACATATTCGTTGACTTCAATAAAACCATTTCCGCTGACGTCCAGTTCCGGATACCTGTCGGCGATCAGTTCTTCCGTCAGGATGCGGACGGACCAGTTATAGTTGAAATCCCCCGGTTTGGAGTTGGCGAAACCGAACGGAACAACTCCAATGTTCAGCAGTTTTTCCTGAGCGTCAAGAAACTCGGTCCACGTTTCCGGAATTTTGGTGATGCCCGCCTTTTCAAACAAGTCTTTGTTGTACAGAACACGCACCGCGTTGACATAGGTCGGTACGCTGGCATAGGTTTGGTCATCGCCGATCAATTGTTGCAGGATGGTGGCGGGAAACATTTCTTCCCACGTCTTGTCGCCGGAATACGCATTTTTTTGTTTGAAATAAGGAGTCAGATCGACCAGCAAACCTTTTTTCAAATCTTCCTGGTCCCAAATGTACGCCGTTGAGAAAATATCCGGGGCCGTGCCGCCGATCAGCTGCGTCGTCACCCATGTGCGGTGGTGTTCCACCCCGCCGAAATGTTGCATTTGCAAGTTAATTTTTACATTCGGATGTTCATCCATATACGATTGGGCAATGCTTTCCCAGGTCGCTTTTTCATCTTCGTCGCCGCTGTTGGCCAGCGAAACCATCACGTTTAATTCCACATTTTTTTCAGCACTTTTTTCTCCATTTTTTTCTCCGGAAGACTCACCGGTCTGGTTATTGGCGGAAGGGTTGGTTTCCGAACCGCAACCGGCGATCAACAGAATGGCGGCCAAAAGCAATGCCAGCCACTTTTTGCTTGCAAACGTCTGCTTGTTCATAGGTAACATCCTTTCCCAGAAGCAATTTTTATTTCCCTGCACATTTGGCAAAAAAGAATTCAAGCAATCGGCTAAAAAGAATTCAAACCGTCCGGCATCAAAAATTTGCGAAAAACTTTAAGCTTTCACCGCTCCCGCAGTCATTCCCTCGATGAACGACTTGGTCGCGAAGAAGAACAGGAGTAGCAAAGGCAGCGATGCGATGACGTATCCCGCGAACTGCATCCCTTGAACCTGGTCAAGCGGGCCGCTGACGTTTCCCAGCGCCAGAATAATCGGTTTCACTTTGTTGCCGGATGTGATCACCAACGGCCAAATATAGTTGTTCCAGCCCAACAGGGCGTTGATGATCGCCACCGTGGACAAAATCGGATACGACAACGGCAGCACAATTTGTCCGAAGATCCGGAAATCGCCGGCTCCCTCCACTTCCGCGGATTCGATCAGGCTGTTCGGAAGCCCCTCGAAAAACGTTCTCACCAACATCGTGGCCATCGCCGAAGAACCTGCCATCGGTCCAAAAATTTGCGCCCAATACGTATTGATGAGCCCCAAATTTTTGAACAATAAAAATTGCGGGATCAAAAGGAGAAAACTCGGCACCATCATCAGAACGAGAATCAAATTGTAAATGGCGTTTTTTCCGATAAACGAAAATCGGGTAAAGGCGTAACCGGCCATTGTCGAGTTAATGAGCACGCATACGATAATGCCTGCGGTGATAATCGCCGAGTTCCATATAAACGGCCAAATTTGCGCAAACACATCGACGTAGTTGTTAAAATGAAATGGGAACGAGGGCAGCCAAAACTGATGAACGATCTGGTCACGGTATTTCAGTGACGTAATAAGCAACATGTAAAACGGCACAAGCGTCAATACAAGCAGCAACGTAAGAACGATGTAGTTCAACGCGGCGCCCAACGTCCATTTTTTCAATTGCGAACCCCCCTTTGTGTTAATCTGATTTCTCCGCCGGTTTGACGAAGCGCTGAGTGACCAGGGTAAACACCATCAGAATGGCGAAAATGACGACCCCAATGGCTGAAGCGTAGCCAAACTCATTATATTCAAAGCCTTTTTTGTATAAATATAATGCCGGTGTCAGCGTAGAGAACCCCGGACCCCCATTCGTTAAAACGAGTACGTTTTCAAAACTTTGAAATTGATTGACAAAGGCAAGGATCAACACGAGCCGGATCTGGCCTCTGATCAAAGGAAGCTCTATGTGCCATAACCGCTGCCAGCCGCTGATACCTTCCAGTTTCCCCACCTCGAACAGTTCCTGCGATATAGCGATCAATCCGGCCAGGTAAATCAGGAAATAGATCCCGGATACCCAGGGGAAGTTAACGAAGACGATCGACCATAACGCCGTGCCGCTTTCCCCCAGCCAGGCGCGGATCCAGGATTCCAAACCCAAAGCCTGCAACAATCTGTCCAGCATTCCGTCGTTCATATAGATCCATCGCCACAACATGTATACGATGATGTGAGGGACGACCATCGGAACGAGGAACAGCAGTTTATACAGGTTTTGCAGCCGCGAATGCGCCATATGGAATACCCCTACCGCAGCCAGCAGAGGGAAAACCAGCTGGATCGCGACAAAACTGCCGGTAAAGATCGCGATATTTTTCATGGACGCGTAAAATGTCGTATCCTGGAACAGCCCGATAAAATTGCGCAATCCGACAAATTTGTCGATATTCGCCCCGTTCCATTCGTACAACGATTTGATCAACGCGGTAAAAAAAGGAATGTACTTGAAAAGCCCCATCGAGATAAAGATCGGCGCCAGAAACAATAAAGCTTTCAAATGGGTCTTCACTATTTTTTTTGTTCTGGATGCCCGGTGTGACGAAACTGGGGTCTGGGATAACATCCGACCGGCCAACCGCTCCCCCTCCTTATTCGGGTCGTGAATCACATATCCCGGATATCTTTTGACTTTTATTTTAACTCCAGCTTAAAAGACCGGACATTATAATTCATTGTCGATCTAGCCATTTTTATGTCCTAATCGGACAATACGAAAAGAAAAAAGGCCCCCTTTCATGCGGAAAAGGTGCCACAATATTGCGTAATGTCCCTCTTTTTTCCACCGTTCCCCGAACTTGACGGGCCGGCAATACTATGCTCTTTTTAAGTGGCTTGCTGTCTTTTTTGCCCGGCAATATGGAAACGGAAATTTCCCGGTTGTTCGCGGTCGCCGGATTTTAGGTTGTGAACAACTCTTCTCCCGAGTACGGAATTCCGTAAGTCCCCGTGATGATCCCCCTGTAGCGGTGTTCTAATGAAGGTCATACCAACACAATCCCTTACAAAAAATAAAATAATATGTCGTTACGATGTTATTTGATCCGATTTATTGTTATGTAAAGTGACACGAATGTTGCTAACTTCGCGATATTTTTTATGATTATGTTAGTATATTTTACAACCGGGAGGGGCGTAACATGGATATAGATGATCTGTATGCCTTTGTCACCATTGTCAGGGAAAAGAGCATCTCCAAAGCTTCGCGCACTCTCCACCTGACTCAACCGACACTCACCGCCCGACTGAAAAAGATGGAAAGGGAACTTGGCGTCCATTTGCTGGAAAGAAGCTGGAATGGCGTTACATTAACCGAAGACGGCACTTTTTTTTTCGTAAGCGCGGTTAAAATCATCCGGGAAATCGACGACATGATGACGCAATTCCGGCGGAACAACGGGCCGTAGGTTGCCGTTACGGTTCCAAGCCCGGCTCCCCTTCCAAAAGTTTGCCCGTTGCAAATCAGTTGATCCGGTACTTTTTTTGAGGAGATCAGCAAAACTGTTTCTCTGGACCCACACGGATCCGGTCAGTTAAGATAAAGAAACAAAGAACAGAAACATTTTGGAGGGGCGCCTTTTGGATATTTATCAAAACATAAAAGAAGGGGAGAGAGGGGCATGGCTCAGCATCATCGCTTATCTGAGTCTGTCTCTGCTGAAAATAATTATAGCGGTGACCTATGCTTCCGAAGCTTTGCTGGCCGACGGCCTGAACAACGCAACCGACATCATCGCCTCATTGGCGGTGCTGGTAGGTTTGAAAATATCGCGGAAACCTCCCGATGAGGACCACCGTTACGGACATTTCCGGGCAGAAACGGTTTCCGCCCTGATCGCATCCCTGATTATGATGATCGTTGGTATTGAAGTGTTATGGCGAGCCGTCCGCAAGTTTTTCGATCCGGTTTTGGACACGCCCGGCGGCGTTGCGGCATGGACGGCTTTGGTCAGCGCAGCGGTGATGTTCGCCGTGTACCAATATAACCGGAAACTTGCCCTGCGGATTAACAGCCGGGCCGTAATGGCCGCCGCTTACGATAACCGGTCGGATGCGCTCGTCAGCCTTGGCGCGTTCATCGGCATTGTCGGAGCACAGACCGGACTTGCATGGATGGATCCCTTGGCCGCTACATTGGTCGGAGCGGTCATTTGCAAAACCGCTTGGGACATTTTCCGCGATGCCTCCCATACGCTTACCGACGGCTTTGACGACAAAAAATTGGAACAATTCCGCCGAACGGTTGAACAGACGAAAGGAGTCGCATCCATTAAAGACATCAAAGCGCGTTTCCACGGAAACCGGGTGTTCGTCGATATGGTGATTCAGGTGGCGGACAACAACATGAATGTAGTGGAAAGCCATCGGATTACTGAGGAAATTGAAAAGAGGATGTGGAATGAACACCGTATTTCCGAAGTTCATATCCATATCGAGCCGAAGGAAGGCTGAGTTTGTCCTCCGTTATTTTCTTGCTTTCAACCGTTTGTTCACATATTTTCAAAGATACTCGTAGCATTCTTGGCCTTTTTCGGTTAAGATTAAAAAAAGATTCGCAATATAAAGGTTAAACATTCACAAATTACAGTGGAGATGGGGGTCCGCATGTACGATTTCCATCATTTGCGCCATACCAAAGAACAATCCGCTTCCAAAAGAACGTTATGGATCACGTTGATCATCACTTTGTTTTTTACCATCGTCGAAATCATCGGCGGAATCCTTTCAAATTCTTTGGCGCTTCTGTCCGATTCCGCCCATATGATATCCGACGTCATCGCCCTGTTGTTGAGCATGACGGCCATCTATATGGCTTCCCGGCCTTCCAATTCCCGTTATACGTTCGGTTATTTGCGTTTTGAAATTATCGCCTCCTTCCTGAACGGACTGGCGTTGGCGGTGATTGCCGCCGGCATTTTTTTTGAAGGCATCCGCCGCTTCATCCATCCGGAGGAAATCGACTTCAAGCTCATGCTGCTCATCGCCTCAATCGGGCTTGTTGTCAACATCGTCCTGACCTATATCTTAAGCCGGAGCACGAAAGAAGAAGAAAATTTAAACGTGCAGAGCGCACTGTGGCATTTTATCGGCGATTTGCTCAGTTCAATCGGCGTAATCGTCTCAGCGGTCCTCATTTATTTCACCGGCGCTATTTTTTTCGATCCGCTCATTAGCTTGGTGATCGGAGTCATCATATTTACCGGCGGTTGCCGCATTATCCGCAAATCGTACCTGATCTTGATGGAGTCCGTGCCGGAACATTTCGATCTGGAAGATGTCCGCCGCAGCATTCTCGAAGTCGAGGGAGTGGAAGATGTGCACGAAATGCACTTATGGGCCATCTCCACCGACCATTACTCGCTTACCGCTCATGTTTTTATCAATGAAAACATTCAACCGTTCTGCATTATTCTCGCCATAAACGAAACGCTGAAAGAAAAATACGGAATTGTGCATTCGACGATCCAGATGGAACACGCCCATATTCACCCGCACGGCGAATACGGAAAACAATTTTTGCGGGAGAAAAAATTGGGGGAACTGGCCGGGGGGAAAGCTTGAACCGCTTCTCAGCCGGCCATGAACCGGTTTTTCCGCAAACGTCGCCGCCAAATGTCGCCGCAAACGTTTTTTTATGCGGTTACGCGCTCCCCGAAGGTTGCGGTTACTCACTCCCCAATGATTGCGGTCACTCACTCTCCAATGATTGTGGTCACTCACTCCCCGAAGGTTGCGGTTACTCGCTCTCCAATGATTGTGGTCACTCACTCTCTAATGATTGTGGTCACTCACCGAAGATTTCGGATGAAAACCAAGATTGGAGACGATCTTGCCGTCGATAGCGACTCCGCTTTCCTTCAACGCCAGCAATACCGCTCCGGCAACGGGTGAAAGCGCGGGATTCCTGACCCGGTAAGTTTTGTTCAATTTTCCGGCAAGCGCGGCTTTCAATGCACCGCTGATGTAGGCATCGCGAATCACGCCGCCTAGGAAAGCGACTTGAACCGTATCCGCGGCAAAACATGATCCGACGATACGGATTCCTTCGCATAAAGCGAGAACCGCCCGGTCGCAAACTTTCCTCGCCAACGGTGACCCGTTGGCCGCGGCTTTTGTAACTGCCGGGGCCAATCCGCTGAGCAGGCGGATCCTTTCCGGTTCGGACGCCGCAAAGCCCCGCGATCCAAGCTCTATAAGACCTGCGGTATCTTTCAAATGAAAATAACGCAGCACCTCATGAACAAAATCTTTGTCCTCATCGGAGCCGTATCCGGCAATAATCATATGTACGGCATCGTAGGACAAGTAGCGTGCCGCTGTCGCGGCGTAATGTTTGAAATCATAATTCCGCACGTACCGGCCCGCTTCGGTCATGCCGAATATAATCGAACCGGTGCCCGATACGGCTACGATTCCCGGTTCATCCAATAACGCGCCGGCCAAGGCGACGACCGAATCATTGACCTGCTTTCTTTTGCAACTCAGGCCCGGCAGTCTCGTAAACTCATCCGCCCACGCTTGATCTTCCGGTTTATCCAGTCCCGCCAACCCAGCGCATACGCCGACTACCCGTTCAAGCGTCGCACCCGCTTGCGCAACGGCCTCGCCTATGGCCTCCTTTACGTTTTGTTCCGCATTCGGGTCTTTATGCGGGTTACTGCATCCTTTTACCGTATAAGCCAGCACATTGCCGTCTGTATCCGCGGCCATCACACGCGTATAGGTGCCGCCTCCGTCTATCCCTAACACGATGTTTTTGGTCAAGGCTCTCATCACCCCTCAGGTGGCGGTCCTGCAAGATTCATGTGCGATTCGGCCAAGCTGCCTGCTGTTACCTCACAGGACTTCGTTTTTCTGAAGTCATCATACCATTTCCTGTCTTACCTGAAAATACCTGTTCATGTTTCTCATGGATCGGATCCGGTTTCGAAAAGTTGACGGACTCAAGCGAGACTGTCGATTCACTGTTGATCGTGTAAAAACAGAAGGGTTTACGTGAATATTGCCTTCCTAACACTCAAACATCTTGTTTTCCATTCCTTGATCCGACAAAAAATGTTAGGAGGAAAGGGATGGAAATCCAAACTCGACGGAAGGCAAATATTCACTTTCCGACGATTTTGCACAATAAATCGACAGTCTCCCTGTGTCCGTAAAGAAGCAACGATCATCAGATCCTCATGCAACGACCATCAGTTCCTCAATGCATCGACAAAATCGACGGTCTCCCATTTTTCGTAACAAAGCCGTTTCTTCTGCATCTTCCCATGGTCCGCTTCCACTGCAACTGCGTCCCTACCCAAGGATGGGTATTCCAGTCGAAAAAAACCGGCGACCACTTTCACAATCTGTTTCGTAAAGAATCTCTGTAACGAATCTCTGTAACGTTATTCCTTTCAAAATGACGTTTTTCCATTTTTTACGAATCCAGATAACGCTATTGGCACCCATTTACGTATTTTTAGGAGTAAATGGGACAAATAGCGTCTTTCCAGTTCCTTACATCGGGAAATAAGGGGAAATTGACCAAATAACGATTGTACGTTTCGTTGGGTTAAGTGTCAACTTAAGGTGAAGACCGGATCCCCATCGGATACCTATCCTTTCAGACCCGCCGGAAGGCAATCTTTTATTTTCCTGCGGTCTTCCAAAGGATTCACCGTCGCCACGACTGGCCATTTTGCACAATGTATCGGCGATCTCTACTATCCTTTATAGACTACGCCTATAGACTACTCCGCAGCCCACAGATTCCAACTTCCTGGCCTGCCGCAAAACCCGCTTCCTGCCACGCAACAAAGGCCGGAGCCGTAAAAATGGACAATCCGCAAAAGGACAATATGCACAAATGGAAAATATGCGCATATGGACAATATGCGCAAATGAACAATATCCGCAAAAAATCGGAAAAACAAGAAAAGGAACGCCGCCGCATAAAACGTATAAACGGGCAATGTCCGCAAACAACAAAATGTCCGCAAAAAGCAAGCCGAGCAAGAGGGCGCCAGGCCCTTCACTCGGCTTTTCTTCGCGCTTATTTTCATCTTCGCGCTTATTTTAAAAGTTCGCTTTGAATGATACTTTCATTGATACCGCCATTATATCGCTATACCGCCATGATACCGCCGCTAAACCGTACCGCCGTTAAACAGTCAACCATTTCTTGAACAGGTGTTTCGTCGTTTCCAGGTTGATCGCCGCGATGGAAGTCGTAAGCGGAATCCCTTTGGGGCAGGAACGGACGCAGTTTTGCGAGTTGCCGCAACCTTCGATGCCCCCGTCCTCCATCAACGCTTCCAACCGTTCCTCTTTGTTCATCTCGCCCGTAGGATGAGCGTTAAACAACCGCACTTGGGAAATCGCCGCGGGACCGATAAAACTGGACCGGTCGTTGACATTGGGGCATGCTTCCAGGCATACTCCGCACGTCATGCATTTGGACAATTCATACGCCCATTGGCGTTTTGATTCCGCCATCCGCGGTCCGGGACCGATATCGTACGTGCCGTCGATCGGAATCCACGCCTTTACCCGTTTCAACGCGTTGAACATCCGCTGACGGTCTACGATAAGGTCGCGAATGACGGGAAAGGTGCTCATCGGCGCCACACGGATCGGCTGCTCCAGTTTATCAACCAACGCGGAGCAGGCCTGCCGCGGTTTCCCGTTGATGACCATCGAGCAAGCCCCGCACACTTCCTCCAGACAGTTCGACTCCCAGCATACCGGGGTTGTCTTCTGGCCTTTCGCATTGACCGGGTTGCGTTGAATTTCCATCAGCAACCCGATAATGTTCATATTCGGCCGGTAAGGCAATTCGAATTCTTCCTCGTACGGTTTGGAATTCGGCCCGTCCTGACGGGTGACGATGAGGCGGATCGTTTTGGTTGCCGTGCCCGCTGTGTTCGCGCTTGCCATGATCAATGTCCCCCCTTCTTATCGCTTGAGTAATCCCGAACGCGGGGCGGAATCAAGGAAATGTCGACATCTTCGTAACTGATTTCCGGACCGTCGGGAGTATATTTGGCCTTCGTCGTTTTCAGGAAGTTTTCATCGTCGCGGTTGGGAAACTCCGGCTTATAGTGGGCTCCTCGGCTCTCGTTGCGCAACAAGGCGCCCAAAGTCATGGCTTCGGCCAATTCAAACATATTCCACAACTGCCGGGTGAACGGCGCGCCTTGATTGCTCCAGCGGGATGTGTCCGTGATGTTGATTCTCTTGTATCTTTCTTTCAACTCTTTGATCTTGTCGATCGTTTCTTGCAGTTTTTTATTGTAACGGACGACCGTCATATTGTTCGTCATCCATTCGCCCAATTCTTTATGCAGGGCATAGGCGTTTTCCGTGCCGTCCATTTTCAGGATGGCTTCATACTTTTCTTCCTGCTTCTTCCTCTCGTTTTCAAACAGGGAAGAAGGCATGTCTGCCGCATGCTTGTCAAGTCCGCGAATGTATTCGATCGCCTTGGGACCGGCCACCATTCCGCCGAAGATCGACGATAGCAAGGAGTTTGCGCCCAGACGGTTGGCCCCGTGATACTGGTAATCGCATTCGCCGCAAGCGAACAGTCCCGGTATATTCGTCATCTGGTTATAGTCGACCCACAAACCGCCCATCGAATAGTGCACGGCCGGGAATATCCGCATCGGCACCTTGCGCGGGTCCTCACCGACAAACTTCTCGTAAATCTCAAGAATCCCGCCAAGCCTTACATCCAATTCTTTCGGATCTTTATGGGACAAGTCCAGATACACCATGTTCTCGCCGTTAATGCCCAATTTCAGGTCGACGCACACATGGAAAATTTCCCGCGTCGCGATATCGCGCGGAACCAGGTTGCCGTAAGCGGGGTACTTTTCCTCCAGGAAATACCATGGTTTGCCGTCTTTGTAGACCCAGATGCGGCCGCCTTCCCCGCGGGCCGATTCGGACATGAGCCGCAATTTGTCGTCCCCGGGAATCGCTGTCGGGTGAATCTGAATGAACTCGCCATTTGCGTAATATACGCCTTGCTGATATACCGCGCTGGCAGCCGTCCCGGTATTGATGACAGAGTTGGTTGTCCGGCCGAAGATGATCCCCGGTCCGCCGGTAGCCAGAATCACGGCATCGGACACGAACGTCCGGATTTCCATCGAACGCAAATCCTGAGCCACGATTCCCCGGCATACGCCGGTGTCGTCGATCACTGCGGAAAGGAACTCCCAATGCTCATATTTCGTCACAAGTCCGGCAACTTCCCATCTGCGGACTTGCTCGTCGAGGGCGTACAATAATTGCTGGCCTGTCGTGGCCCCTGCGAACGCTGTCCGGTGATGTTTCGTCCCGCCGAACCGGCGGAAATCGAGCAGTCCTTCCGGTGTGCGGTTAAACATGACCCCCATGCGGTCCATCAGATGAATAATCCCCGGAGCCGCTTCGCACATCGCTTTGACCGGAGGCTGGTTCGCCAGGAAATCTCCGCCGTAAATCGTATCGTCAAAATGCAGCCACGGGGAATCGCCTTCCCCTTTCGTGTTCACAGCCCCGTTGATTCCACCTTGCGCGCAAACCGAATGCGAGCGTTTGACCGGAACGAGAGAGAACAATTCCACGTGAACCCCGGCTTCCGCCGCTTTAATCGTTGCCATCAATCCTGCAAGGCCTCCGCCAACTACGATCACTTTTTCTTTAGCCATGGTCGTCCTCCCTTTTTTATCCTACTGCATTCATCACAGGAACTTCCTTGAATTGCGGATCCACGAACGCGGATAATGCCAGGATGAACATAACCGACATGATGACGAAAATACCCATGCATACGTAAGTGGAAACGCGTTGCGCGCGGGGTCCGATCGTAATCCCCCAGCTTACAAGGAAAGACCAGATTCCGTTGCTGAAGTGGAATACCGCGGCGACAATCCCGATGCAATACAGGACAAAATAGACAGGATTGGTCGCAATCTGGTGCATGGTCGTGCCCAATTCCTCATGTTGCACGTTGCCGAGCGCCACCTGGAAGCGGGTTTGCCAAAAGTGCCAGATCACGAAAACAAACGTGATGACACCCGTCACGCGTTGGAGCATGAACATGACGTTGCGGAAATACCCGTACCGGCTGACATTGTTGCGCGAGGTATAAGCCACGTACAACCCGTAAACCCCATGATACAACAAGGGAATCCAAATGAGGAAAATTTCCAGAAACAGCACGAGCGGAAGTTTCTGCAACCACAAGACCGATTCCACAAAACCTTCGTGGCCCTCTTGGAAAGCGGAGTAATTCGTTATCAAATGTTCAATCAGAAAAAAACCGACCGGCACGATGCCAAGCAAGGAGTGAAGCTTGCGGTAATAATATGAATTTCCGGCCATGAATCAACATTCCCTCCCTAACAGATCATTGCAATGGAAAACGCACACAAACCAAAAACCATTGTACCCCTCACCCGGACATGCGTCAACCTATTAGCGCATTACAGCAAAAAACGTTGAATGCCGGGAAAATTTCCATGCCTCTTTGCCTATTTTCCATCAAATACCCCCCGAAATATACCTTCCTTCCGACAATTTTAAAAATTTCTTGACAAAGCTATAAAATTTGTTTGTCAATACTAATGTTATCGCGTAATCTCTTATAATGGAAGTGCAGATTTAGTATAATCGCTTATAACGATTTGTCATAAGGAGAATTTCATATGGAACCGTTGGATATTTTTATTATCGTCGTCGAACAGCAAAGTTTGAACAAAGCTTCCCAGTTGCTAAACATTTCCCAGCCCGCCTTGTCGCGCAAAATCAGCAACCTTGAACAAGAACTCGGAGTCGAACTGTTCGAACGGCGGGGAAAAAGGCTCGTTCTTACCCCCGCCGGACAAAAATGTTATGAATACGCCCTGGAAATGCGCAAGCTGAAAAACCAATTTCTGAACGAACTGGAAGCCCATGCGGCCAAAGGGTTGAAAAACAGCAGTCTGACAATCGGGGCCAGTTTGACGACACTGCAGTCTACCTTGCCGGATCTCATTACCTTGTATGTGGAAGACTATCCCGAAACGGATATTAAAGCCGTCACCGGCAAAACGCACGAAATTGTCACGTTTGTCAAAGAGTATAAGGTCGATGTCGGACTTGTCGCCTCCCCCGCCAACGATCCCGCCCTTCACAGCATCCCGCTGTTTGACGACCATCTGTGTCTGGTGCTTCCGGAAGGGCATGAGTACGTATACAGGACGCCGGACAACATCAGCGGTTTGCACAAATTGCCCATGATACTGTTTTCCAAAGGAACATGGTACCGCATTTTGATGGATGAATTGTTTCACCGCTATGCGGTTTTTCCCGACGTCAAGATGGAAATCGATTCCTTTGAAGCGATCATCCGGCTGGTTTCCACGTGTAAAGTGGCTACCCTGCTGCCGAAATCGTATTTGCGCTCCCAGCTGGTGGAAGACAACGGCCTGATTATCCGCAATATCCCTGAACTTGAATGGGCCAAACGGACCACTTCGCTCATTTATATGGAATCGGCCGTAAGGCAAGCGGCCGTAAGCAGGTTCATCGCCAAAGCCCGGTCCGCCTATCCGCTGTACGGCCTGCCGCAAAATCACCTGAATCACAATAACCTGAGATAAACGTTTGTCCGTTACCGGAGGATCAAGGTCTTACAGTAACCGGAAAATGAAAGACACTTCGTTTAACAACAGATGAAAATCCCGATCCTGTAAACGGAGGATGAAAAATTCCATCCAAACGGAGATGAAGAATCCCGTCCAAACGGAGGATGAAGGTTCCCATCCCCGCGCGGGGGCCAGTTGGCGAGGAACCGGAAGCGAGGATCTCATCCGATCGAAGCGAGGACCGTCATCCGATCGTGATGTGACCTTCCGGATGACGGTACAGTTCCTTTTCGAGTTTGGAACCGAGCGCATAAGCCAAGGTCAACGGGCCGAGGCGGCCGATGAACATCGTCAGAATGATCATCACTTTGCCGAACGGCGTCAGTTCGGCGGTCAAACCCATGGTGAGCCCGGCAGTCGCAAAAGCGGAGGTCACCTCAAACAAAATCATCAGAAACGGATAAGGCTCCGTCATTGCCAGCACCATGGAAACCACAATCACCAAAAATAACGCCATCAGCGTGAGCGTAACGGCCTTGTACACGCGGTTTGCCGACAGGCGGTAACGAAACAGCACAACGTCTCTTTTGCCGCGGATCATGGCAAACATCGCTCCGAGCAAAATCGCGAACGTTGTTGTCTTGATTCCGCCGCCGGTCGATACCGGCGAAGCGCCGATAAACATTAACAGGATGAGAAAAAACTGACTGGCTTGCGTCATATGGCCGATATCCAACGTGGAAGCGCCGGCCGAGCGCGGGGTCACCGACTGGAAAAAGGAAGCCATCACTTTCACGCCGGGGGACAGCGGGCGGAGAGTAAACGGATTGTTATATTCCAGCGCAAAAATGACCAACGCCCCGAACAAAATCAAACATGCGGACACCGACAACACGACTTTGGTATGAAGCGAAAGCCTGCGTTTCTTTTTATAATCGGCAAAATCGGCCAAAACGATAAATCCCAGCCCTCCAAGCACAATAAGCACCATGGACACCAGATTAATCACGATATCGTCGGCATAGGGGGTGAAACTGCGGAATCCTCCGACCAGATCGAAACAGGCGTTGTTGAATACGGAAATCGCATGAAAAATCCCGAAAAAAATGGCCTGTCCAAGCGGCATGTCAAACGACCACCGAACGGCCAGCAGAAAAGCGCCGGCGCCTTCGATGATAAACGAATATATAATAATTTTGCGGATAAGCCTGACAATGCCTTCCAGACTGAGCTGATTGAGCGCTTGCTGCAACACCAGCCGCTCCCGCAGCGAAATCCGTTTCTTCAGGATCAGGGCGAATAACGTGGCCATCGTGATGAAGCCGAGCCCTCCGATTTGGATGAGGATGGCAATGACAATATGGCCGAACATCGTGAACTGGGTGGCGGTATCCACAACGACCAGACCGGTCACGCATGCAGCGGAAGTCGCCGTAAACAGCGCATCGATGAAAGAAACCGGCTCGTTCCGGGAAGCGATCGGAAGCATTAACAGCAACGTACCGGTCATAATGATCAGAATAAAACCGAAAGCCAATATTTGCGGCGGTGACAATTGAAACTGTTTTTTCCGGTAGATCATGGCCAGCTCCTGCTTTATGGGGAGTTCCTTACCTTATTGGTTCCCCCCTTTTGTAAAAAATTTCAACCGTTGTGCGAAATAATGTCACCATTATATAACGTTAAGGCCGCAAATCACAAAGCCGTTTTAACCGGACGAATGAAGTTGGAACAGGATAAACCCCCGATTTGTTCTAAAAAATGCCGGAATGGTCGGGAAAAGGCCGGAACATTTGCGGAATTGCGGAATTGGCGGATTGACCGAAAATCGGCGCGTCCATGCGAAAGAACCGTCAACGTTGCGGGTTCAAAGATTGGATAAAAATGGCTGATTGTGATAAGTTAATGAAGAGACTTACCGGACAGGAGACTATAATGAACATCAACAAACCATTATCCATTTTGGCATTCATCGGGATTACCCTCTATTTTGCCATCCTTTCCGTTTCGTTCTTCCGGGAAACGGAAAGCATCGCCGCGGAGACGGAAACGCGGGCGCTTCCGAAGACGCAATATGCCGAAGCGGCCGTCAGGCATGTGCGGTCCTTAACTCCGCTTCAATCGCCGCAAACGTTCGTCACTTACCGGACGGACAAACATTTGGACGGATATTTGCAACAGCAAAACTTGTACGAAGAATATGTAAAACGGTACGAAACAGGTTACCCTCTGGAATATTTTACAGTGGAAGTGCGCGACGATGCCGTCCGTGCTCATTACGAGGTCGACTTGCACTACCGGGACGGCAAAGTGATCGGCTGGAGAAACCTGAACGCCGGACCGAACAAGACGGCCGGGCCGGAAGAAACCGGGGAAATCGCCGCCGCTTACGTTCGGCGGCAGGGGTATGACTTGTCACAGTTCGATATGCGGAAGGAGACGGGCCTTGCGGAACAAGTCTTTTTTGAAAGCCGGGATCACAAAATCGGCGCGGCGCATTTGCGGCTGGCCGTTGACGTGCGCGGCGGGGAAGTGAGCGGATTCCGTTCCGGATTCGTCGTGCCGGATTCTTACCTCGATTGGCAATCCGCACAGGACCGCATAGCTTCCGTACTTACCTCGATCAGTTTGGGGACGGCCTTTGCGATGAGTCTCGCCGCGATCATCATTATGGTCCGATACCGCAAAACGGTCCGTTTTTCCCGGGGAATTCTGTTATCGCTCGTATACCTGGCGATTTATGTGGCCAACAATTTGAATTTGTATCCTTCTTACAAAGCGGCGGAAGGCGAGTATGTAAACGGGTTGGCAGCGGTGCTGCTGCTTGTTTTTCTGAACTTTGTCACCCTGCTGCTCGCCGTTTCGTTATATTTGAGTCTGCTTTCAGGGCTGGTTTTATGGAGGCGGCTCGGATCCCATCCGTGGCCGCACTGGACGGAAGCGCATTTCAGAGAAGAAACGCTGCGCGGAATGGGAAGGGGATATCTGCTCGCTTTTTTCCTTTTGGGAGTGCAACAGCTCTTGTTTTGGATCGGAGAAACGCAATTTGGCGTCTGGGCAGTGCGGGATGCCGCCAATTCCGTGCATAACATGTTTTCCCCGGCGTTATTCCCGCTGATGGCATGGGCGGCGGCCATTTCCGAAGAAGCGGTTTACCGCCTGTTTGGCATTGCGCTGTTTAAAAAGCTGTTGCGCAGCAATTTTTTGGCCGTCCTCGTCCCCAGCATGATTTGGGCCCTCGGGCATACCCAGTACCCGATCTATCCCGTTTATACCCGCTTTGTGGAAGTGACGGTGCTCGGAATCATTTTCGGTTATGCCTTCCTGCGGTACGGGTTCATTACCGTCGTGTTTGCGCACGCCGCCATGAATAGCATTCTCATGGGCATGTCGCTCATGTTTCTGGGAACGGAAGAGGCGGCCGCCGGCCTGTTCTACATGCTGTCACCCGCGCTGGCCGGTTACCTTATCTATCTCCTTCATTCCTTTCGCCGGAGGAAAGATCCTCCGATTCTCCCCGAAGCGAACGGATAATTTGCCGCGCCAGCTTGTCGCCGATTCCGAGAGGCCGGAAATCTTCGATGGAAGCCTCTCTGATTTTGCGCAACGAACCGAAATGCCTGAGCAACATTTTGCGCCGTTTTTCCCCGATTCCGGGAATGGCGTCAAGTTGCGAAGCAACCATCGATTTTCCCCGCCGCTCGCGGTGGAACGTGACAGCAAAGCGATGCACTTCATCCTGTATGCGCTGCAGCAAGTAAAATTCCTGGCTGTCCCGCGGCAAAGGCACGACTTGCGCCGGATCGCCCACCATCAATTGCGCGGTGCGGTGCTTGGCGTCTTTCACCAACCCGCCGACGGGGATAAAAAGTCCCAATTCGTTCTCGAGCACATCGATAGCCGCTGAAATTTGCCCTTTGCCCCCGTCAACAATCACCAGGTCGGGGAGCGGCAAATTTTCTTTGAGCACCCGCTCGTACCTCCGGCGGATGACCTCCCGCATCGTCTCATAGTCATCGGGGCCTGCGACGGTGCGGATTTTATATTTGCGGTACTCTTTTCGCTCCGGTTTTCCATCGATGAATACAACCATCGCGGAAACCGGGTCGGCCCCTTGCGTGTTGGAATTGTCGAAAGCCTCGATCCGGCGGACGGCCCCGGTTCCCAGCCATTTGCCCAACCCTTCCGCGGCCTGCACCGTGCGTTCCTGCTCTTTCTCAATCAGCTTGAATTTCTCCTCCAGGGCGACGCGGGCGTTGTCAACCGCCATATCCACCATCTTTTTCTTTGGTCCGCGCCGCGGCGTCAGCACTTTGACACGCAGCCACGCGGCCAGCGCTTCCCTGATATCGCTGCCACTTTGCCCGGCGGGTTTACCGGCCGGCTCCGCCGGCAATGCGCCGGTTGCGGCGCCGTCTTCCCGTATGCCCGGATCCGGCTGTTCTTCGGCTTTCGCGTTTTCCGGAGGGCAGGGAAGCAGCAATTCGCGCGGCAACGCCGGATTGTCGCTGTAATATTGGCTGACGTAAGAAATAAAATCTTCGTACTCATCCCCGTAGAACGGAAAGACGGAAGCGTGCCGCTCGATCATTTTCCCCTGCCGCATGTATAAAATTTGCACGCACATCCAGCCTTTGTCCGCGTAATAGCCGAATATGTCGCGGTCAACGTCATCGGAAGTGGTAATCGTCTGCTTTTGCATCACGGCATCGATATGGGCGATTTGGTCGCGCAATTCTTTGGCCCGTTCAAAATTCAGTTCCTCCGCGGCGGCATGCATCTTGACGGCCAAATCTTGTTTGATCTGCTCATGCCCGCCGCTTAAAAAACGAACAATTTCCGATACCATGCGCTCATTTTCTTCCTCGGACACTTCGAATTCGCAAGGAGCCAGGCATTGCCCCATATGGTAATACAGGCACACTTTGTCCGGCATCGTCTTGCATTTGCGCAGCGGATACAGCCGGTCCAGCAGTTTCTTCGTTTCCTGGGCGGCATGCGCATTCGGATACGGGCCAAAATATTTCCCTTTGTCCTTGACCACTTTGCGCGTGACTTCCAGCCGCGGGTGTTTCTCATGCGTAATCTTAATGTACGGAAACGATTTGTCGTCTTTGAGCAACACGTTGTACCGCGGATGATACTGTTTGATCAAATTGCACTCCAGAATGAGCGCTTCCGCATTACTGGCGGTCACGATATATTCAAAATCGCGAATTTCGCTCACCAATCGTTGCGTCTTGGCATCATGGCTGCCGCTGAAATAAGAACGCACCCGGTTTCGCAATACTTTGGCTTTGCCGACGTAAATGACGGTCCCTTCTTCGTTTTTCATCAAATAGCAGCCCGGCTTTTCCGGAAGAAGAGCCAGCTTCTGGCGAATGCGTTCCGCCGCTTCCCGGGAGTTTTGCGCCACCGTTTGCCGCTCAACGTTCACGGTTTCCTCCCCCCTTTACAACTCAACCGGATGAAAAAAAGCTCCTTTTCCATCTTATCAGAAAAAGAGCTTTTTCTCATCTTCCTTATCGTCTCCAGCATACGGAAAGCAGGTCATGACGGCCCGATGCTATCTAATGCCGCCTGAGCGGTCCCAGGGAGTTCCCAGTTTTGGCAACGCCCAACGGTCCAAACCGTACCAGCCCGCCACTTTCCAGGCAAGAACGAGCCAAGTGGCGAAAACAAACATGAGCGGATTGGAACTGACCGTTCCGGCAAACAAAAACACGGCATTCATCAATCCGCCGAAGAAGGCCGCAATCCCGGTCAGCAATCCGACAATCAACCCGAGGCCGACCAACACTTCGCCGTACGCGACCAGAAAAGAAAACAATTTGGCGTTAGGCAGCACCACATTTTCCAAAAACCACGCATACCACGAAGCCACGTCCTTGCCTGCAGCCGCTCTCTCCAAAGCTCCCTTGACATACCCTTGCAAAGCCGCGCCGGATTGTTCTCCGGTCCATGCCGGCGAATTGACTTTTTTCCATCCGGAAGTAAGCCAGATATAACCCAAATACAGACGGATCAAAAGCCAGATCCAGGCGGATGCGGTGTTGCTGAACAAAAATCTCGAAACCGGATTTTCCTGAAAAATAATTTCTTTCCCCAGTTTGAACCCGCTTTGCGCCATATGTACATTCTCCCCCATTTCTTAGCCTGGTGCAAATCTGCAACGTTTTCAAAATTAGCGTCTTAAAAACAACAGCGACACCCTTCGGCGAACTTGTCGCGCTCGGTGGGGGCCGCCGTTTTTATGAAACGGTTTGGTTCGGGCGTTTCCGAACCCGTGCGCAAGACCGGAGAAGTCAAGGAAATTCAAACTCCGGCTGTTTATTGATGTCTGGAAATCAGTCCTTTAAGAGCGTCCTTCGACTGCAAACCAACCACCTTGTCCACCGGCTGTCCGTCTTTGAACAAAATCAGAGTCGGTATGCTCATCACACCAAACCGGGATGCGGATTCGGGGTTGTCGTCGACGTTCACTTTGGCAATTTTCACCGAATCGCCGATTTCTTTATCCAACTCTTCGAGAACGGGAGCAATCATTTTGCAAGGACCGCACCAAGGAGCCCAAAAATCGACCAATACCGCTCCCCCGGATTCCACTTCCTGCTTAAAGGTCTGATCGCTGACGTTAACAATGGCCATCTCCCAATACCTCCTTTATATTCATCCATGTATGTTATGCTCATGTTTCATGTCAAGTATATATCATAATATGAACCATTTTCAACCAACAGGTTTGGAAGTGGATTTGCGAATGATCAATTCGGCCTCCAATTCATGGATGGTCAGCTCGACAGGCTCTTTACGGATCAATTTCATTAAAAAGTTCATCGCCAGTTTCCCCATTTTGGACATCGGTTGCGCCACCGTCGACAATTCGGGCACAACCATGGATAAAGATATGCCGTCGTATCCGATTAATTTGACGTCGTCCGGCACCGACTTGCCCATATGATACAAAGCTTTGAGCGCGCCGATCGCCATCAGATCGTTTCCGGCGAAGACGCCGTCAATATCCGGATGCTGTTCGAACAAACGGATCATCGCTTCGTAACCGCCGTCAATACGGAAATCGCCCGGATAAATCAAGCTCGGCGCAAAATTCCCTTGCCCGCGGCATACCTCCTCATAGCCGAGCGCCCTTTCCCGCGCGGAATAAACATGCAAGGGACCGCAGATGTGCGCGATTTTTCGGCAACCTTGATCGATCAAATGCCTCACCGCCTTGCGGGCGCCTTCCCGGTGTTTGGTTACCAGGGATAATATCGGATATCCGGGAAGCGGATTGTCTATCACGACGACCGGGATCGATTTTTCTTGCAAATCCATGATTTGCCGGGGGACGATCGTATACGAAGCGATAATAATGCCATCGATGTGTTTGCTTTCCAAAATGCGAAAATAGTTCATTTCTTTATCCGGATCATTGTCCGAGTTGCACAGGACCAACGTGTATCCGAGTTCTTGGGCCGCATCCTCAATCGATCGGGCGATTTCAGGAAAAAAGGGATTCAGGATATCGGGCACGATAAGAGCGACAGTGGAAGATTGCTTGCCTGCCAAGGTGCGGGCCGCAACGCTCGGCTTGTAATTGAGAGCCTTCATCGCGTCGCGGACCGCTTTTTCCGTTTCCTTATTCACATACCCGCTCCCGTTGATGACCCTGGAAACCGTTGCCACGGAAACTCCCGCCAGTTTGCTGACATCTCTGATCGTTGCCATGTTTTAATCACCTTTCATCAAGCAAAATGACCGATAATCCGCACATTCTAACTATACAATCACCCCCCGGGAAAGTAAAACGCTGTAAGAAAAACAGTCAGGCGGCGGGAAGATCCCGTCGCCTGGCTGTTTAAAATACGACGCCGGATTGCAGTATCACATTCGCGTATGGAGTGCATTCCCCCGTTCGGATGACCGCAACGGCCTGTTTACGCATAAGCGATTTGAATTCTTCATGGGAAACCTCGTCAATCGGCGTGCCCTTCAGCAAGGCGTTTACACGTTCATACAGAGGACCGCCTCTATGCTTCAATTCGCAGGCCATAACGGCACGCTCAACGCACAATTCGCTCAATACCGTTTCCAGCGTTTCAAGAAAACCGGGGACTCCCCTTGTCAAAGCGAGATCGATTTTTTGCACCTCTTTGGGAATAGGCAAACCGGCATCGGCGATAACAATCAGGTCCTGATGCCCGAGACTTGCTATCAGACGGGAAATTTCCGAATTCAACAATGCGGTTTTTTTCATATTTTTCTCCTTTAATCAAGAATCAAGCTTACGGAACAAATCTTGAAACACTTTGTCCCGTTGAACGTGATAGACATAACGTATAAAGTGGCGCGAGGAGTCGAAGCTCCAGCGGAAATCTTCGGATAGGACCGGGCTGTGCACGAGCGAATTGGGCAGCCAGGCCTCGTTGTTCAAATAGCCGATCGTGGAAATGTCCCATATGACGCGGGAATAGCCGAAATGATCGTCATGGCAGTTTTTGTAGGTTTCATACAAATATTCGCCGATTTTTCCTTTATCTTTTACATAATCGCGAATTTCCGACAACGTCGTTTGCAGGTGGGAAGCCACGCCCATGCAAGGGATCAGAACGAGCGGGACGCCGCTGTCCAGTATAATCCGTGACGCATGAAGATCCTGGAACAGGTTGAATTCTTTCGTATGCGGCCAATGCAACGCGTGTCCCCCAAGCCAGATAACGACGATTTTCTCAATGATCGCCGGCTCCATCAAAATCGCCGAAGCCACATTCGTAATCGCCCCGATGGCTACGACGTACAGAGGATCGTCATCGCCTGAAGCCATCGCCCTTTCGACCAAATTACGCGCGGCTTCGCTTTCAACCGGGGTATGCGCATTGGGCAAATACGATTCCGAGCCCCTGTAGACAGGATATTCTCCTTCTTTCCCCAGAAGATTTATAATTTTACGCAGCTCGTTGTAACTCTTCTCCATGCCGTCTTTGGGCCCCGTGGACAACTCATTGTGAAAGGGCGCCGCATAAAACGCTTCAATCCGCAATTTTTCCTTCGATTGCAAAGCGTACACCACCGCAAACTGATCGTCAATTTCATTGAACGTGTCGGTGTCGAGAACCATTCTTACTTTTCCCGCAGGATATTTCAGTCTTTCGATCAATTTTTCTTCCGGCAATTTGGGATACTTGACCATGTTTGGTTCCTCCTCATCATTTCATTCCTTGATTCCCGTATTGGCAACTCCCCGGATGAAAAATTGCTGCAAGGGAAGAAGCAGCAGTGTCGGGATGATCACGGCGATGATCGCAGCGGCAAACATTTCATTCCATAACGTGGCATGTTCGGTCGAAAAATCGCTCATTGCCACCTGAATGACTTTGTACTGTTTCGATCTTGTCGCAATCAACGGCCACATGAACGATTCCCACTGGGATATAAACAGCATGAGGCCGGCGCTGACCGTAACAGGTTTACATAAAGGCATGGCAATCGACGAGTAGATTTTCCACCAGGAAGCTCCGTCGATGCGGGCGGATTCTATCAAGGCATCCGGGAGGTCCAGGAAAAATTGACGGTATAAAAATATGACCAGTCCGTTGGCGACGGCCGGAACGATGATGCCGTAATACGTGTCGATCCATCCCAATTGATTGACCAGGCCATAGAGCGGTATGGCAATGACCTCGAACGGAATCATAAAGGTCAAAAGAACAAATCCGAACAACAACGTCTTCCACCTGAAATGAAATTTGGCGAAGGAAAAAGCCGCCATCGATCCGAACCAAATCCCGAACAGAACGGTGACAATAGCCACAAAAAAGGTGTTGAATAAAACGATATCAAAATTTCTTTGGGTAAACAAGCTGACGTAAGCTTCAAATGTTACGCTCATTGGCACAAATGTCTTCCATGTTACCGGCGATACATATTTAAAAATTTCGTTTAGAGGCCGAAGCGACGATACTATGGCAAAAAACAAGGGGAATACGATTACAAATGCCACTATGACTTGTACAATATATAAGAACGTTCTCGTGAAGAGTTTATTACGTCTCATCGCATGTCCCCCCTATACCTTGGATCGGAGCAAACGGAATTGAATGCCGATAATAATCAAAATAATGATCAGAAGCAGAATGACAATGGCCGAAGCTCTGCCGGGATCCGAATAGATGAAAGCGCTACTGAAACTTTCCTGCATCAGGACATTTGTGCTGTTTTCCGGCCCGCCCTTGGTCAGAATGTACATCGGAGCGAAAAGCAAGAAGTTCGTTACCGTATCGGCGACTGTCACAAAAGTGAGAGGGCGTTTCATCAGCGGAAATGTTACGTGTCTGAACTGCTCCCATTTGTTCGCCCCGTCAATACTGGATGCTTCATACAATGATTGCGGCACTTCCTGCAGTCCTGCCAACAGGAAGACGGCCCAGTAACCGACGCCTTTCCATGTCGCAATGGCCATAATGACCCAAATCGCCTGATCTTTGCTGGTAAGAAACGGCTGTTGCGGCAGCCCAAGCCCCGCCAGCATGGAATTGACCACGCCTTGTTCCGGATTCAGCATGATATTCCATAAAATGCACGCTATGGGAAGCGAGACGGCAATCGGCACAAAATTGAGGCTGCGGAACAAGTTGATGCCTTTGATTTGCGAATTAAGCAATAGGGCCAGCGCAAAAGCAAGCACAATTTGGATGGGATTAACAAAAAGATTAAAAAATAAAGTGACATACACAGAATTCCAAAAGATGTTATCCTCAAACAAGGAAAGGTAGTTGCCCAAACCCACAAAGGTCTGATCGCCGGCAATAAAATTAGGCGCGAAGAGACTGTTTTGCAACCCTAAGAATATCGGATAGAGCTTAAATATAAAGAGCAAGCTGATCGCAGGAAACAGAAACATATAGGGTGCGTATTTTGCTCTGATCATAGCGCTCCCCTTTCATCTGTTGCAGATTTGGAAAAACAGGGAGAAGATCAAGCCTTCTCCCATTGAAGCCCGATTTACTTATTTACTCCCGCATATTTTTTCAATTGACGATCCATTTGGACCGCGACATCATCCAGCGCTTTTTTCGGATCGGTTCCATTTTTGATGTCCTCGTACGCCTTATTAAACAACGTTTCCCATTCCAGATATCCCGGTGTCAGCGGTCTCGGTACGGCCGTATTTTTGGCCTCATACGTGGCGATACGGTATACGTTGTCCGGGAAATTATCGTACTTGGGATCTTCCTCGATTTGCTTCAAAATATCGAGGTTGGAAGGAAGATCATGGTTGCCTTCAAACCACAACCTGGAACCTTCTCCAATCGTAACGTAGCGGATGAATTCCGCAGCCGCATCTTTTTTCGTGGAATATTTATTGATTCCCAAATGCCAGCTTCCTGTCGGAGTGGTTACTTTATGCCCTTCAAAATACGGGTGAGGCGCAATTCCGTAATTGACCCCCGCTTCGGAAAATTTCTTTGTATTCCATGTGCCTCCGACAAACATGGCGATTTTTCCGGCTATAAAATAGTCTCCCGATTCTTCCGCGGAGATTTTCGGGCTTACTTTATGCGTATTGTACAGATCATAATAAAATTTGGCGGCTTCTAACGACTTGTCCGAATTGATATATCCCGATGCTGTAATTCCGTCATCGCCGAGCGCTTTGGCTCCCAAACTTTCGGAAAGCGCAAGCATCTGATAAGCCCGGCTTACTTGTTCGAAACTGAAGCCGAATACGTTTTCATCCGTAAGCTGCTTGGCCACTTCCAGAACTTGTTCCCAGGTCCAGCGTTTGTCGATATCGAAGGGCGGAGGAGTAATGCCTTTCGCTTCAAAAATATCTTTGTTATAGTAAAGAACCTGCGATGATGTATTCATCGGCGCCGCCATCAATTTGCCGGCATAAGTGCCTGCCAATATGGAAGATTCAATCCACTTGGCTTTTTGTTCTTCAAGGGGGATATACGAATCCAGCGGATCAAGGTAACCTTTCACAGAGTAATTGGAGACAAGAGGACCGTCAACCGTAATCACGTCGTATTCTTTCGATTTGGATCCCAGTTTTACTTCGATCGTTTCAAAAAGTTGACGGAACGGATACGCTTCCACCTTTACTTTAATGCCTGTCTTTTTTTCAAATTCTTCAATGACAGGATTGAGACCATCCCAACCGCTCAATGTGAGCATAGTAATTTCATTTGCGTCTCCTTTAGCTCCCTCGGCAGGTTTGGATGCTCCCGTTCCGTTGTTGGCTGCAGCATTCGAATCATTCGAAGCGTTCGAAACGGATTGTTGACCGCTACAGCCGACCATTGCAAATATAAGAAGAAACGTGAGTAAAATCGGAATTGCTTTTCTCATGGATAGTACCTCCCCTTCATTCTGGCTTGAGATTATGGCTTGAGAAACCATCGCTCCCGGAGCCCGCTGTCCAACACCTGTTCAAGCGACGGCATACCGTTCATCGCCCCGAATTTCATCGTCGAGATTGCGGATGCGTAAACCGAAAACAAGACGGCCTTTTCAAAATGCCAGCCTTGCGAAAGCGCATAAGCCAGTGCGGAGTTGAAGCTGTCGCCCGCTCCTGTCGTATCCTTGACCGGTATTTTTGGAGGCCGGATATTGACAAGTTGTTGCCTGTCAAGATAAAAGCATCCGTCCTTGCCTCTTGTGACAATCATTTTGCTCGGGTGTGCCCGTTCCCAACGGATCAACTCTCTCTCCAGGTCTTCCCGATTTTCCACCCTTTTTTTTAAAAGAATGGACAATTCCGTTTCATTGGGCGTTATAAAATCGGTGTATTCGTAAATCTCCGGCGGAAGTTCGGCAGCTGGCGCAGGATTTAATATCGTGATCACTCCATGGCGTTTTGCTTCCTTTAAAGCATAGACCACGACGTCCAAAGGAATTTCCAATTGGGCCAGCATGACTTTGGACGTTGTAAGTGCTTTCTCGTATGCGGACAAATCGGCACATGTCAATTCGCCATTTGCCCCGGGGACGATCACAATGCAGTTATCGCTCCCTGTGTGGAAAATGGAGGCAATGCCGGTTGAGATGTGCGTCTTGATTTGTATATTTTCCACATTTACCTCATTTTCTTTCAAAACGTCGACAATGTGCTTGCCGAACGCATCATCGCCGACCGCTCCGAACATCGTCACGTCGGCCCCCAGCTTTGCGCATCCGACCGCCTGATTCGCCCCTTTGCCTCCGGGAACCATGGCAAATTTCGACCCTTTCAACGTTTCCCCCGTCTGCGGCATACGTTCCGCGGAAACAACCAGATCCATGTTCAGGCTGCCAACGACTACAATCATTTTTGTTTGCCTCCGCTTCTCCATTCCCCTAATGTAAATACGATTCCCCTAATGTAAATACGTCCTGTGCTGTTTGATGTCGCCTTGGTACCAGCTCATACTCCTCCGACCGATATTCGCCTGCCATTCATCGTTCCGGATGATGAAAAAGAAATAGGTAAACAGTTTCATACGGATTGGAATTTTCAGTTATTTCAATAAAAATTTAATGTGTAACCGGTTACTCCTAATATATATCACGTTTATATTCTTGTTGTCAACGGAAAGATATGAAGATATAAAAAAATAGGACCGATCTTTTGAAACCGTGTTCAAGACCGGTCCGGACAAGAAAAAAGGCGTTTTCGGCCCGCCCATACCCGAGTCTTGAGAAGAGTTCGTCCGAACGCTAAATCTCCGATGACCCGTGTCTCGCAGTAGCGGCCGATTACGCCTTTGTAAATCATACAATTCAAACGGATAGCCGGACATATTTGGGATACTTGACCATGTTTGGTTCCTCCTCATCATTTCATTCCTTGATTCCCGTATTGGCAACTCCCTGGATGAAAAATCGCTGCAAGGGAATTTCCCCATAAGGTACTGCGGTGTACGCTATGGCCCCATTTTTCGGTCCTGTGCACAAAATTGCGGACACCCATTATCCTTATTTTCCGGATTTTTCGGGTTAAGCCCCTTTTTTCGGAAAATAAGAACATTCCATGTCCGCTATTGCCGCTTTCATACCGTTTTTCTTCAAAATAAGATCCTTCGGTGTCCGCTAATCGCGAAGGCTCCGCACAAAACTTTCACCACTTGTCACGCCCCCGTCCTCTTCAACCGTTCCATATGTTTGCGGACAAAAGGCCAGACCGGAGCTTTGTAAAACCGGTGGCCGCCCTCTCCCTCATAAAATTCACAGCAGTCCCCGGCGCCGGCATGTTTATAAATTTGGCCGATATGGCCAAACGCCGCACGCGCCGCATCGATGGGAAAAATCGGATCCTCCTTGCCATTTACGGCGAGGAACGGGCGGGGAGCGATCAATCCGGCGACATCGTACATTTCCCCCAACTGCAGAATATTCGGCACATAATTGCAATCGCAATGACGGATGGACAAAATCGAATCTTTAAACGTATTGAGATACGAACCCGACACGCAGATCGAGATGCGCTCGTCCAGTGCCGCAGCGAACAACGATACGGTCCCGCCGCCCGATTGCCCGACTATCGCAATCCGCGACGTATCGATCTCCTGACGCCCCGTTGCGTAATCGATCAGGCGGCCCATGTCATGCACCCGTTCGCCGATCAGCGTCCGTCCGAACAGAAGCGCCCGCTTCTGCAGTTCGTTGCAGGAATTGTTGGCTCCATGATCCTGTTCCTCCTTGCGCGCCATCTCCCAGAAGCCGCGCACATCCATCGCGATGGCGGCATATCCTTCATGCACCGCCTGCCGTGCAATATCTCGCTCCCCGGACAAACCATGTTCCTCCTCTTCCGCATCGGCGAAATTGCCGACGAACACTTCCTTGCCGCGGCGGCTATGGCCATGAACCGTCAACACGAGGGGATACGGTCCGTTGCCGGAACGGGGCAACAACAGGTAAAACGGAACTTCAATACCCGGTTCGGTCATGATGTACAGCTTCTCCATCGTGTAACCGGGAAACTCGCGCACGCCCTCCGACCGGGCGGATAGCGGCACTCCTGCGGAGGCCGTTGCGATGCGGTCAAGGCCGGTCAATTCGCGCAACCTCCGGCGAAACGCCCTTTGCCAACCGGGAAAATCCCCTTGCGGCAAATGCTTGTCATAAGCGAACTCCCTTTCGGCCATCCCGTACAAACGGTCCACATACCCGCGGGTATTAAAAGCAATCATCGTCGGAGCCCCCCTTCCTGGTTATTCGCCCATTTATTCACCCAATTTATTCGCCCAAAGTCAACAATATTTTCGCCACTTTTCCGGGGCGGGTCAAAAGTTTCTCAAAGCATGCGGTTCCGTCCTCCAAGGGAGCGTGAAGAGTCCAGGGCAACATGCGGATGCGCCCTTCAACGATCCATTTAAGCGCCGCCTCAAAGTCCGAGACATTGTATGCGAAAGCGCCGAACATGGCAATTTCATCACGAATCGCCGTATTGATCGGCAGACTGCTGTCCGCCTTGTGCAATCCCGAAAACACGACCTGGCCTTGCGCGCGCACCGCTTGAACGCACGCAGAACGGGTCGCTTCCAGGCCGACAGCATCCACGGCTTTATCAAACTTCCCGCCGGCAGCGTACTCCGCGAACGAATCGACGGAAACGGCCACTTCGGCCCCAAGCTCTGCGGCAATGGCCAACCGTTCTTCGTTCAGGTCGACGACGCTGATGTGGTGAAGCCCATAAATCCGGGCCGCCTGCAATACAAGGAGACCAATCGGCCCCGCCCCCATGATCAGCAACCGGTCGCCCGGATCCAGACGCAACAAACGGCAAATCCGCACCGCGCAGGCGAACGGTTCGACCAGCGCCCCATCATCGAACGAAACATGGTCAGGCAGCAGGTAAACATTTTTCTCCGGTACAACCACATATTCGGCATACGCGCCCGGCAGGTGGGCGCCGAGCAGCCGGCGCCGCCCGCACAGCTGTTGCGCGCCGTTCCGGCAATAGGAACATCCCCCGCACGAAACGAGCGGATTGGCGGTAACCCTGTCCCCGGATTGAAAACGGTCCGCCTGCGGACCAACCGCGGCAATCGTTCCGGAAAATTCATGCCCCATCACCAGGGGCGGAACGCGAAGCGAATTGTGGCCGAGGTAACCGCTTAATTCGGATCCGCAAATGCCGGCGCGTTCGACCCGGATGAGCACTTCCCCTTCCTTCGGTACCGGCACTTCCACCTGACGGATATTCATCACCCGCGGATTCTCATAAACAAGCGCTTTCATTAATGATGGCATCCCAAATAAGACCTCCCTGAATGGATTGAAATTTCCATATTGGAAACAAAATTTCCCATATGTCCAGTTTGCTTCTTATCATAACGGACATCCGCGTCAGCCGTCAACGCAAATGCCGTCGGAGCCGGTGTCAAGTTAGTGCGGGCAGTTGTTTGAAAGCTCTCGGATTTGCAGACGGACCGGCGGCGTTTGAGCGGTTCAAGGGCCGGGTTCATTCCATTCCGCTTCCATCCGCCGCGCGGCTTCCGGAGCGCCGAGCCCGTTGAACACGAAAAAGAGCGTGTCCCGAACGACATCCGCAAATTCCGGCTGTTCCCCGCTCATGATCGGCTGAAAAAAATTCAGGTTTTTGTGAAAAATGGCCGATCCCAGGACGAACAGCAACGTATTGTCCAGAGAGCGGAACCGAAAAATCCCGTCGTTCCTTCCTTGCTCAAGCAGCTCGCGCAACTTCCGCCACACCGGAAACAGATGCCCCCGCACCGTTTCGATGCGCGGCGAATGTTTGAACACTTCCTGCTGGATCATGTTGACGAGTTCCGGGTCCTGAAAGCGGACCCGGATCACTTCCCGGATAATGACGGCGACGCCTGTGACCGGATCGCGGAACCAGGGTTCGAATTCGTGCAGGTTCCCCGGAAAAAACACGCGAAACACTTCGCCGAACACATTTTCTTTGCCGCCGAAATAGTAGGAGACGAGCGCAACGTTGGCTCCCGCCTCCTCGCAAATTTGACGTACCGTTGTCCCGTCGAACCCTTGCGCGGCAAACAGCTTTTTGGCCGCCAGCAATATTTTCATTTTCACGTCCGCATCCGCGGGTGTCATCCGCATTCCCTCTTTTCCCGTAGCATGCTCCCTTTTCTATAATTATGGACCGAACGTTCGTCAGGATGCAAGCTTGGCGGAAATTTCGGGCGAAACCGATTTTTCTTTGCGGATGGCCACGGCCGCCGCTTCCAACGCCAGGCAACCGATCGCGATCCCGATGAGAGCCGCTGCCGGTCCGGCCAGTCCCGGCCCGCCGAAAAGCACGTTCATATTCCCTTCAACCGCGTACGTGGCGGGCAGGTATCGACCGAGTTCCCGGTAAAAACCGGACAACAATTCGCGCGGCACCATGGCTCCCGACGAAACCAGTTGGGCAGACAGCGCGGCGATATTGAACAGCATCCCCGCCTGGCCGAACATGATGACGAACAGTTGCGCAAACAGCATGAAGCAGAACAAATATAACGACTGAAATCCCCATGCCGCCCAAAACCCGCCTTCGGCCTGCCCGCCGAGCGCCATGACGAGCGACGTGCCGAACAGCGCGACCACGACGGCGCTCGCGGCGTTGATGACCGTTCTGGCGGCAAATTTGCTCCATCGCCCGACCGCCGCGCCGATCGCGTCCGACGACTGCTGCAACTGCATGGCCATAATCATGGAGCCGACGAAAGAAGCGATCACCGTCATCAACGGCAGCATCTGGTTGTTCATGCCGGAAACCGGGTTCGTCGCTTCCACTTTGGCCGTCACCTTCTCCGCCAGTTGCCGCGCCGCGCCCCCGGCCTGCCCGGCCGGCACGTTCATCCGCGCGAGCAACGCCTGCGCGCCCAGTACGACCGCTTCCCGGTTGACGGCCGCCGTCACCGCCGAAGACGCTTGTTGCATCGCGCTTTTGACCAGCATCGGATTCGATTCGTTGATCCAGTAGTGCAGTTCGGCCGTTTGTCCCGGCGTTTGCAACCGGTCGGAAAAATCGGCCGGTATGCGCATCACCATCTGCACTTCGCGCTCGTCGAGCAGCGACAGGGCTTGCTCCAACCGGTCGGCCTCCTTCATCTGAAATGGCACGTGTTTCCCGACGTTTTCCGCAACCTGTTTGCCGATGCCGGCGTCCTCGTTGACAATCGCCACGGCCAGCCGGGATACGTTATCGGTCACTCCGCCGTAACCGGTCATCCAGATCACCCCGAATATGAGCTGAAACATGATCGCCGTCACGATGCCCACCGCCGTAGTCCGTTGTTTCATGAAACATTTCCATGCGTTCCACATATTCGCTTCTCCTTTAAACATTTGTTTTAATTAAACGTTTGTTTAAAACATAACATTCATTTGCTTTCTTGTCAACGAAACGTTTGCGGAAATCCGTCGGACCATTGCTCAAGACCGCCGCGGCACCGGTTCTTTCCGGTTCTTTAAAAGTCGGTGCAATCGCGGTATGGTGCTGCATAAAGGCTCCTCTTGAAATCGGTGTTTGTCTCCTTGACGTCGGTGTTTGGTATTTGCACCAACGCCACCGGACGCGGAAATGCCCTCGCAATGATACGGAAATGTCCTCACAATGTTCAAGATATTTTTCTTTACAAAAAGCTTCGATTCTGGGTATACTAATGCCGAATACCAAGGAGGGGATCTCATGAACGATTCGAAACATCCCGAATTGCACATCAATGAAGAACCGCGCAACGATTTCCTGGATGTGGCAACCGGTTTCGGCGTCTTTTTCGTCGTGCTTCTGTTGATCGCGGTCCTTGCTACGGTCATCAGCAGTGCACTTTAATTGCGGCACAACGCTTGAATTGCGGCACAACGCAATGAAGGGCTGCATGGCACAGCCCTTTTTTCTTATGTCGTCTGCCCCCGTTTGTTGGAACCGTTAACGACGATGACTTCCACAAAATGGCGAATCCGGTCCATGATCCGTTGCCCTTTGTATTCCTCTTCCCCGTCTTTGTTCGTGAAACTGAAATGCTGCTGAAGCGCATCGAGCTCATAATTGGACGTAAAAAACGTCGGCTTGCGGTTCATCCGGTAATTCAGGATGGTTCCCAGAACATGGTCCCTCAGCCACGGATTCAAATTTTCCGCGCCAATATCGTCGAGCACCAGCAAATCGGTTTCCTTCAACAAATCCACCGTCTCTTTCAGTTTTTGCGGTTCACCGAACATTCCTTTCAGTTCTTCCGCAAAATCCGGCATGTACACAATCGCCCCGGTCAAGCCTTCCTTCGCCAATTCATACAGCATGTAGCACATTAAAAACGTCTTCCCGGTCCCAAACTTGCCTACCAGATACAACCCTTTGGTCTGCAGCCCGTTTTCCTTCGTAAGCAAGATGTAATCCATAATCCGGCTGACCGCCTTGGCCCGCGCCATATCCATCGTCAATATTTCGTCCGAGGAGTATCCTTCGCGCAGGGCGCGTTCATCCACATAATAGCTGCGGATCCGGCTGCGGATCAGATCCTGGTTTTGTTTGACCAGCATTTTTTTGCAGGCGACTTTTTGATCAATGATATGCTGGCGCCCATGAATCGTTTCCGTAACCAATAGCGTATAATGTCCCGCCAAATCATTCGGACAGTTTTCCAGACCGGGGCAGTTGGAGCAATTGCGGTATTCGGAGACGAATTGATACAAACGGTTTAAATGGACTTTCAAAGTTCCGTCGTCGATTTCGGGATGTTTGGCGCGCCATTTGCGGACGAGCGGATCGGCCAGAAGCTGCTGCGCCTTTTCTTCGGCGCGTTGCAGCAATGTCTTGTCCTGAAACTGCTTCAAAAAATTTTCCAATGACTGCAAATTGCTCCCCTCCCGTTTCCCCCATGATTGGTCGATCATTGCGTAACATCCCCCTGTTTTGCCGTATCCCGAACACCGCCGGCCGGATTACCGGATCTTGCCGTCCAATTTCTGGGCCTTGCGCCGCATTTCCGCAAACTCTTCTTCCGTGAGCGGCGTATCTTCCGGAATATCGGAAATGATGGGAATATTGGGCTTTTTCGCCGCAACTCTCCCCCTAACCGCTGTGCCCGTATCCGAAGACGCCTCGTTGCGTTTCACCGGCATGGCCGCTTTCTTCTCTTTCCATCTTTGTTGTTCGCGGACATATTCGACAGCCTGTTCATAAGTGGTCACTTGCTTGCCCAACATATCGGAAGCCACGTATTCGATGGAAGATTTGGACCAGGAACGGCGTTCAACGTGAATGAAATGAATGAGCACGTTAATGACTTCTTCCTTGAGTTTGTATGACAAATTGATTTTTTCGAAAATGCCCAGCACTCCGTCCGGAACCCGGCCGGAAGGGAAAAACCGTTTCAGCACCAACGTATAAGGCTCGTTGCGCAACATCATGTTATATTGGTGAATGTCGCACTGGTTTTGAAACAAGGGGGGAACGTCCAAATAATAGGACATTTCCACCGGTTTTTCGTTGTGAACTTCCTGTTCTTCCTTCTCTTCCCCGCGCATCTGCGCAACCCGCGACAAATAGCGCAGTCGTTCTTCCTCCCGTTTCCGTTCCTGGGTATACAGCAAATTCGCCCGGCGCTGAAGAACGTCCAACCGCACGCTGCCGTCCTCGGCAAACAGGTCGTCCTCATCCAACAGACGGCACACTTCATGCAGCTTCAGTTCGTATTTTCTTGCTACGAAATTAATGCGCGCCAGCTCGTCCGGCCGGTATCTGAGCCCTTCGACGTAAGCGCGGTTTTGGGAAACGCGCGGAAACCTCGCGATGATTTCCGCATACTGATAATCTCCCGGCGCCGCCGCTGCCGTCGCGTCCTCCTTGGACGGGGCCAGTTCATAAAAGGCCTGTTCCAGTTCATAGTCAACCACCTGGGTATTCAGCCGAAACAGTTCGTAAAAGGGAACCGACAACGTTTCGCCTTGCGCTCCGGCCAGTTCCTGAGGCTCCGGCGCGATCAGTTCGCGCCCCAGATGCACTACGGCGTGTTTTCCGATTTTATCCCTGAGAAACAGCAAAAGATGCTGGTTTTTAAAAAATTCATCAGGCGAAAGAGGCGCCTGAAGTTCGTATTCGTAGACGTATTCTTCGTATTTCGGGATAAATTTGCGCGATGTCTGCAACAAACCGACAGCTTCCAGGCGGGACGTTTGCTCGATAAACCATTTGCGCCCCTTTTCCCCGGGTTCGATTTCCAAAGCCAAAAAGAGCTTCCGTTGCTGTTCCAGGGCGGAATAACCCATCCGGTCGGCGGGAAGCTGCTGATACATCGTGCAATACAGCGAAACGGCAGATGCGCCTACCATCGGCTGATAAACATGGTAGAGCATTTTATAGTCAAGCGAACTTAAAGCAAAGTTGCGGTACACGGTGAACTGGTGATTCTCGGTAAAGTGCAGCAAATTGGTCATGCGCATAGCGGAAATCCTCATCTTCTACGTATTGGTCAATTTTATTTTATCACACAATGCCGGCGCGAAGGACAAGTTCACAAACAAAAAAATCAGCCGGGTTCGTCCGGGCTGATACGATGCGATCAGGCTACGTTGGCGGTTTGGCGGGCATTCGCCCGTCGTCCGCCGTATCCGTCGCGCCGGAAAGAAACGGAACATGCTCATCCTGCGGCGACACCGCAACGAGTTCGCCTCTGATCCACAACCGGATCAGATTGTTCATATCGCGGGCTCTTTTCGTCGGTATTTGATGCGTCGCCCCTTCCAGCAGATGCAACGTGCAATGGGGAATATGCCGCTGCAAAATGCGGGCGTAGCGCAAAAAGGACTTATCCTTGTTTCCGTAAATTAACAGAACGGGAACTTTAATCGTGTGCAAGCGTGAAGTGCAGTTGTATCGTTTGCTGATGTGGTAATACTGGCTGAGGTTCTTGATATTCCCTTTTACGGAGTAGCCGTACAGTTGCCTGAACGTTTTTCCGCAGTCCGCATTTCCCCAGGAAATCGCCGAACAAAGAAGCCTCTTCAAGCGCATGCCCGATATGAACCCGGCAAGCGAGATGCGAAAAGCCGAATACCATTCGCTGACCTCCGACATTCCGCTTACGATGATCCCGCCCAAAAACCGGTCAGGATAAGTCATCATCGCCTCTAACGCCAGTTGCCCTCCTGTCGAGTACCCGCATATGTAAGTTTGGCGAATGTTCAGAACATCCATCAGCTGTTTGATATCTTCGGCCAGCAAGGGAATGCTGAGCGGAACATCCGAACTTTCGCTTTGGCCATGTCCGCGAATGTCGTAAGTGATCACCCGGAACGAATCGGACAACTGTTCTTTCTGATAACGGAACGCTTCGCAGGTCAAAAGCGGCGGACAGACGAACAATATGGGAACTCCTTGCCCTTTCATATGATAATGGATCCGAATTCCGTTTACTTGCGCGATCGGCATAGGTTTCCTCACCTCATGGAATAGGATGCCCCGGGAGGGAGGGAACATACCGGTCGGCTCAAAACATTTTGTATCCTTTTCTGCGCAACGTCCGGATGGCTACCCCGCTCAGGACGCAGCCGACCAATCCGCCGAGCGCTGTCGAATAGTCAACCCAGGTATACCCGGCCAGGGCGTCCCAAACGGATTCGTTCCCGGAAGAAATATATATCAACAACCCGATCAGCAAACCGATATAGCCATAGATCGGCAACCAGGTCGTTTTCAGCAACATATTCAAAATAAACCCGATGCCGAAAAACAGCACGAAGAACAAAATGATGGCTATGACCAGCTGGATCAATACGGTTCACCCCTTCCACGCATGTATCAAAACAAGTGTAAACAGGCTGATGGCCAAAGTCAATGTTTAAAGCGAGGCCGTGCAACCGGCATCCCTAATTTTGACGGTTTTGTGAGCAGATTTGACCATGCTGCGGCCATTTGGCTACAATGAAACTGATGTGAATATACGATGAAAGAAGGGATCATCATGAGCGAACCGAATCAAACGCTGGAAGGGTGGTACGCTCTTCACGATTTTCGGTCGGTCCATTGGAATTCCTGGAAATACATCTCCGAAGAAGAACGCGGCCGCGCGCTGGACGAGCTTGTCCGTTTGTACCGCGGTTGGAAACAAACCGAAGCGGAAAAACGGGGAAGCACTGTCGTTTACAGTATCGTCGGACAGAAAGCGGATTTCCTGATCATGCATTTGCGCGAAACGCTGGAAGAATTGAATGAACTGGAAACCGAATGGAATAAATCGGAATTTGCCAAACATACGCTCCCCGCTTACTCTTTTGTGTCGGTGGTTGAACTTGGGGCCTATATGGCGAAACCGGGCAGCGATCCGATGCAGGATCCCGAGATCGTCTCCCGCCTGAAGCCCATTTTGCCGGAGACAAAACATATCTGCTTTTACCCGATGAATAAAAAACGGGAAGGCAGCGACAACTGGTACATGTTAAGCATGGAAGAAAGGCGCAATTTTATGCGCAATCACGGCATGATCGGACGAAAATACGCCGGACAAGTAAAGCAGATCATTACCGGTTCCGTAGGTCTTGACGATTGGGAGTGGGGCGTCACCTTGTTTGCCGACGACCCTCTCGTATTCAAAAAGCTCGTGTATGAAATGAGATTCGATGAGACTAGCGCGCGATTTGGCGAATTCGGCGAATTTTTTGTCGGCAATTTGCTGAATGAACAAAAAATCGCCAAGTTTTTGCAAGTATAAGGCGTCCGTCCGGCGTCTTATGCGCAAAAAAGGGCCGCCCCTGAAGCACAAACTGTCCTCACGCGAGGGGAAGCCCTTTCTTTTTCTCCACTATATATGTTAAAACTCCATCCAGGCTAAAGTGAACCGGCCGGATCGTCGTCTTTTTCCTTAGCCGACAATTCCCTTAAATATTCCTCGTCAGCCCGGTCCCGTTCCCGGCTCTGCTCCTTCAACCGCTCAATCGCGGGTTGAACGAGGATATCGATTTCTTTCTGCACAATGTAAGCGAGATCGTACCGGTTTTGCGATTCCAGGAAATGGCCGACTTCCATAAGCGCATGATACCTGTCCCATTCGCTTTTGGTCAAAAGCCCTCTGACCTGGACGCTGGCATGTCTCATAACGGTCCCTCCAAAGGCTGGCCAGGGCGGTTTTCGTTTAGAAATGGCCTTTGCGTAAAACGAGCGGAATTCCGCCGATCATATACAAATAGCGCAGATCGATGAGCTTCTTCATCCAAGCGGCTGTTTGCCCTTTCAGTTTCCGGTTGCCGACAATTCCGATGGCCTCTCCTTTTCCCAGAGACGCCACAGTCCCCTTGCTTTGGAATTTGAATTCTTTCAGGGCTTGTCCCCTGATGGAGGCGACCAGATTGTGGGCGCAAGTTTCCCCCTGCTGCGTGGCGATCTGCGCAGTCGGCGGATAAGGACGGCCCTCATCATTGAAGATGAGCGAACAATCGCCGACGATGTAAATGTGATCATAACCCGGCGCTCTCAAATACGGATCGACCTTGATCCGTCCTCTCATCGTTTCGAATCCGGCTTCCTCCAGCAGATGGTTGCCGCGGATACCGCCGGTCCAAATCACAGTGCCGGCTTTGATCGTTTCGCCGGTGGCCAGAACGACACCTTCAGGGGTGCATTCCTTGATTGCGGTCGCAATTTTGAATTCCACGCCTTTTCTGGAAAGCACGTCCATGGCGTATTCCACCAGTTCCGGATCGAAACCGGGCAACGCTGAGGGAGCCGCTTCAATATTATAAATTTTCACCAACGAGGGATCCACGTCGAATTCTTTGCACAGACGCGGCATGCGGTCGGCCAGCTCACCGACAAATTCGATTCCCGTAAAACCGGCCCCGCCCACGACAAACGTGAGCAATTCCTTCCGCTCCGGTTCCCGTTTGAATTTGGCGAACTGGTATTCGATATGTTCGCGGATCAGACGCACCGTGTTGATGCTGCGAATGTTCATCGCATATTCTTTCAGGCCGGGGATTCCGAACGTTTCCGGTTCCCCCCCGAGGCCAACGACCAGGTAATCGTATGTTAACGTACCGTCTTCCAAAATGACTTTCTTTTCTTGTGTCCGGATTTGCACAACGGTCGATTTGACAAAATCAATCTTGAATTCGTCGATCAGCTTCAAAATGTTGACACGGGCTTTGTCGTGGTGTTCCGTTCCCGCCGCCGGCATATGCAATTGAGTCGTTATATAATGATAGTTATGTTTATTGACAAGCGTGACGTCGGCTTCGTTATAATTTAACTCTTTTTGCAAACGAATGGCGGTAACGAGGCCTCCATATCCTGCCCCTAAAATGACAATTCTAGGTATTCGACTCATTTCTCATCCCTTCTATCCGTACGATTTGTAATCTTTTCTAAAACATATTGTGAAAAATTACACTTAGTTTGATAAAATCACATCTTTCTACAAAAAATTTATTAATTCTAAGTCATCATATAATGTTCCGGCTGAAATAGCAAGCAGAGATTTGGTTAAAATAAAAGAAAAATCGCGGGCAAATTCACCAATACACAGTTTTCCGAAATGTTTTACAGTTATAAGGAAAAACATCCTGACACAGGCAGTTGGCCGCGCTTTGTCATTTCGCCGCCGGTTTTGTCATTTCGTCACCGGACGTTCACATTCCCCCCGTTGCGGGGCAAAATGAATAAGATATATCATATGATATATACGGACTGATATGATTATGCATTTTTGGGGAGGTTAACTTCGTGGCATCATCACACAATCCGCAAGAAATTACGGATATTGTTATTATCGGCGGAGGACCTGCAGGCATGTTCGCCGCTTTTTACGCAGGTTTGCGTCAGGCTTCGGTCAAGCTGATCGAATCGATGCCCCAGCTCGGAGGGCAACTGTCCGCCTTATACCCCGAAAAATATATTTACGACGTTGCCGGTTTTCCGAAAGTCAAAGCGCAGGAGCTTATTGACAACCTCGAAAAACAAATGAGCATGTTTCCCGTGACCACCTGTCTGGAAGAACGCGTTTTGAACGTGGTGAAAAAGGAAGAACGGTTGTTCGAAGTGACGACGGACAAGACGGTCCATCTGGCGCGCGCTGTCATTATCACCGCCGGGATCGGCGCTTTCGAACCGCGCCGGCTTGATCTGCCCGGAGCCGCCCGATATGAGGGAGCGAATTTGCATTATTTCGTCAAAGATTCCCGCCGCTTTCAAGGCCAGCGCGTATTGATCAGCGGCGGCGGAGATTCGGCGGTCGACTGGGCGTTAATGCTCGAACCCGTAGCCAAACAGGTCACCTTGATTCACCGCAGGGAACAATTCCGGGCACATGAACACAGCGTCCAATTGCTCGAAAAATCAAGCGTACAAATCCTCACGCCGAAAGAAATCACCGCGCTGCACGGTGAGAAACGGATTGAAAAAGTGTCGGTCCGGGATGTGCAAACCAAGGAAACAACCGATGTGGACGTTGATGCCGTGATTGTCAGCCACGGATTCGTTTCGGCCCTTGGTCCGATCGCCAACTGGGGAATCCGCATCGAAAAAGGATCCGTTGTTGTCGACTCACGGATGGAAACGAACATACCGGGGATCTTTGCCGCCGGCGATATCGTCACCTATCCGGGCAAACTCAAATTGATCGCCGTAGGTTTCGGTGAAGCGCCCACGGCTGTCAACAACGCGAAAGTGTATATCGATCCGGCAGCCAGACTGGCGCCCGTTCACAGCAGCAATATGAAACTTTGAGGAGGAAGCCTCATATGCCCCCCTGCACGTCTGTATGCCCTGTGTGCAACGGATTCGAAACGCTTCATGCTTTTTGTCCGGAATGCGCGGAAGCGGCGGAAGATTTGGGACGTTTCAACGACTTTCTCGGCCCATACTCTCCTTACCGTGAAATCGACGATGTCGGATTGACGAACGGATTGCGCGACGTTTCGCTTCAACAATGCGCGCATGTTCTGCATTGCAAAAAATGCGGCCATACCTTTATCAGGAATGTGGATCACCATTCCCCCACCCTGAATTAATTTTGTTTTTCGGTAATCTCTTTGGGCAATTCCAGACGGCGCCGGTAGATTTCTTCCATGAGCAGGAACAAAAATTCCTTTTCCAATTTCAGGTCCAACGCTTTGATATAAGAATCAAGGAGCACTTCGTTGCTGATGGATTTCATTCTTATCACCTAATCAGCTTTTTTTCCATCATAACATGTCCGCATTGGAATGAACCAGTATGCAAATTGTCTACATGTCCATGTGGATAATTTGTGGGTATCATGTTGATAAGGGGAAAAAGTTGTCAATTAGAGCGGTGGATAATGTGGACAAAGTTATGCACAACCCCGATTTCCAAAATTTATGTCGATAAAATAGGTCTAAAGACCCACATATTCTGCTTGGACAGTACATAGGAAAACCCGGAAAAGTCCGCCGTCGGCTTCAAAAAGCCGTCCGGACACAAAAAAAAGGAAAGGCGCGATACCTTTCCTTTTAATCGCATTTTTCGACCACGCCTTCCAGATCGCGCATGCGGAACGATGATCCGCAACCGCACGTGGCTACCGCATTGGGGTTCTCGATGGTAAAACCTCCGCCCATCCCCATTTCTCTATAGTCAATTTCCACACCTTTTAAAAACTGGAAACTGTAAGAATCCACCACGACACGCAATCCGTTCACTTCAAGAAGCTGATCGTCTTCCTTGCGTTCGCCGTCAAATTCCATGCCATAAGAAAAACCGCTGCATCCTCCCGGCCTGACTCCGATCCGCAAATACAGATCCTGCGAATTTTCCGCGGCCATCATTTCCTTAATTTTATCCGCAGCGGAATCGCTGATGGTAATCACCGGTAACCCCTCCTTCACATCAACATGAAACTGGTTTGGCCTTGCTTACTTTAAGTATACCCCTAAAATAAGCCGGCCACAAGAGGATACCGACATGCCGTTTACCGCTCATGCAGGGGGGGGCCCGCATGAACGAAAACAGGTATTTGAACCAAAATTGATCATGAGATCATTGGCCGGACATTCTGAAATACTGAGTGTAAAACCGGTTTAACAACAAATCCAATTGTTTGCTGCATTTTTGCACATCAGGATGAAGCAGGCCAAAATGTTCCCCCAATTCGATCATTTCCGATCTGACTCTCTCAATTTCATCAGTAATGTCCGTTGTTTCGTCGCATGAAAGAGCTGAAAGCATTTTGCGATCACCTTTTACCAAATATTGCCCACTAATGCAATAGTATACAAGAAATTTCACAATTTGCAAATATATTTAAAAAATAAATGTTGTATATTTTATGAACGTGACAAAGTATGTCGAAGGAATCTGTTCCTGCGCTCCCCGACATGGTCGGAAAGCGCAGCGGGCAAGACAAACCATTTTCATTTTTCGTCCGATGTATTATAATAAGGCCAAGAAAGGAGTTGAGGCAAAATGAGCGAGAACGCGCAAAACACCATGTATGACGAAGTGATGGAAGTATTGGATAAGCTCCGCCCTTTTCTGCAACGTGACGGGGGCGACGTTGAACTCGTCGATGTGGAAGATGGCGTTGTAAAACTGAGACTGATGGGAGCGTGCGGCAGCTGCCCCAGCTCGACGATTACGTTGAAAGCGGGCATTGAACGCGCGCTGTTTGAGGAAGTGGAAGGGATTCAAGAGGTTGTGCAAGTCTTTTGATCCATCCCCGTCTTTCTTGCGGCCATTTTCTTTTACAATAAAAAGCCTGCCTGACGGCCAACAACCGCGGCGGGCTTTTTTCTACAGTTTTTTCTGCTCAAAAGTTAAGGTGCGTATCGGATCCAGTCCGCCGGATACATCGATGACATTGCCTGTAATATAATCCGATTTATCCTCGCACAAAAAAGCGATGACCCGTGCGATATCTTCGCCGGTCCCCGGCCTGCCCCGCGGCGATTCTTTGTCGATGATATGTGCGGCCTCGTCAATCCCCTGTTCCTTATGCTTTCCGCGTATATCTCCCGGACATACCATATTGACTGTAATCCCGTTCGGCGCTTCTTCAACGGCAAGGGTTTTGGTGAAGGAAACCAGACCGACTTTCGCGGCGGCGTATACGGCGCGGTGAGGCCAGCCCCTCGATTCCGCCGCATGCCCGAATCCGAAATGAATAATGCGCCCCCATTTGTTCCGCCGCATCATGGGCAACACCAGCCAATCAAGTTCCATGACCCCGAGCAAGTTTCCCCTGATGTAATAATTGATTTCCTCCAGCGAATATTCGCCGAACAGCCTGCGTTCCCGAACGAATGGACCCGCGTTGTTAATCAGGACATCCACCGAACCGAAAGCCGATTCCACTTCACGGACCATTCCCTGCACCTGTTGCGGATTCGCGATATCCGCCCGCACGGCCATACAGCGCACGCCCAACCGGTTAATCTGATGCTTTAATTCGTTTGCTTCCCGCTCGCTGCGCACGAAATTGATAACGATATCAAAACCGCGTTCGGCAAGCGTCAGCGCTGTCATGCGTCCAAGACCTTTGGCGCTGCCGGTGATCAAAGCCACCTTGCGGCGCTCCCCCGTACCGTTATGATGACTCATTGGTTTCGACCTCCTGGCAAGCCCTTCCGGTTGATCTTCCCAAAGACCGCGCGCATCGTCAGCAACACCATTTCAAACCCCTGATCCAGGTTGTGTTTGTCTTCCCGCAAATTTTCAATCGGTTCCCGTACCGAAAACGCGGGATTCAGTTCCATCAAATCGTCTTGCAGTTCCGCATTGATCCAGTGGATTTCCATATTTCTCAAAATGCGCAACTTGTTTAACGGTTCCTGGTACTTCTCCTTCACCTCGGCCAGGATCCGCGTCAGATCGGGAGCCGTTCCCCTTTGTCTCATTTGCCGCAATACCGTAAAATAGGAAAACCGCGGCTTGACCTTTTCCGTCCGTAAACCGTAATATTCGTTAAGGAAATAGCCCAGTTTGTCCAATAAAGAAAAAATGCGGATAAACGTGTTTTTGTAAAAGTAGACATACCGCCGGTAATCATCGTATTCCTCTTCCCCGAGCTCGTCCATAAACCGGTGAAAAATTTTGTCGCGGTACCGGTCGCAGCAATACTTGCTTTGCTCCAGTTCGTCCAACGCGGTATATAACCCGCGGGCCCGCAACAAAAGCCGTCTTTCTTTGAGCGCATCATTGGGGGAGCGGTGCCGCTGGAGAAAATTGCCCGTCTGTCCGATAAATGCGTCGATCGCCCTGAATACTTCGGCAAGTTCACCCTTGTCCACACGCTTGGGCTCGCCCAGCAAACCTCTCAACAAACGCGAATCTCTCCTTCCTGTCGGGCACCGCCGGACTTAAAAAAACAGTTTTCGGCGGCATTTTACATCAATTGCGGACTCTTTCCCGAAAAAAACAGCCTCGCGATAACAGGGAGTCAATTGCGGAATCGTACGGATACGGAACATAAAAAACACAGAACGGCGAACAGCGCGGAGACGATCACGGTATGCAACAAACTTGCCAATAAATTCATATTCTCCGTATAAGCCAGGGTGACAAACGCACCGCTCAGCACTTGCAATGTAATCAGAATAAGAGCCCATAATGCCGACTTGCGGACGAAGGAACCGCGGTCCATATGCCGGACTGCAGCAATATACAGCCACAAAATGGCTATAAAGAGCAGCAAGGCGGCTACCCGGTGGCCGAATACGATACCAGGCGCGCCGGCCAGTTCGGGGATGATCTTGCCGTTGCACAACGGCCAGCCGCTGCATCCGCCATACGATTCGGAATGGCGTACAAAAGCGCCGATGTAAACGACAATATAGCAGTAAATCGTGACCATCCATATGCTTGCGGCGAATCCGGGAGAGATTTGCGGGACATTCCCCTGGCGCCCGGATTGACCGTCATTCGTCCGTTCCGGGCCGGCAGCTGTTTTTGCGGCGCCGGTTTCCAAATGCCATTGTCTGACGACGACCGCCAGCAAGAACGTGCCGGCAAACGCCAGAAGAGAAATGCCGAAATGAAGGGCCATGACGGCATCCGATTGCGGCCAGAGGACGGCAAAAGCGCCCATGATGGACTGTACCACGGTAAAAAAGGCGGAGGCCAATGCATAAAACCTCGCATCGTTACGCTTTACATGCCTGAACACCTGAATGACCGTAACCAGCAAAATCATTCCGATTACGCCGGTGACGAACCGGTGACTGTATTCGATCATCGATTCAATCGTGTAAGCCGGGATAAATTTACCGTTGCACAGCGGCCAGTCATCGCCGCACCCTCTGCCGGAACCGGTCTTCGTCACTAAAGCGCCCATCAACAGGACGAGCAACATGCCGGCCGCCGTGGCATAAGCCAGCCATTTGACCGAATTGCTTTCGGCATAATGACGGCTGTTGTGATTGTTCGCCTTGTTTTCCATGTTGAGCCGACTTTGCATGATATGTTTTTCGCTCCTGAGCTTGTTCTGTTTGTTCTGAACGGATCTTTACGAATTCCTGGCTAATGCCCCGAATTTCATTATATCGTTAAAACCGGGGCAATTCCACGCAGAAATGTTACAAAAACGGGAAGCCCGTCCGGTTTGCTCTTCGTCGGCAATGCGTCGTCGACCCGGACGGGCAAAGACTCCATCGGCTGGCGGCCATTGCTACTTGGCGAACGTCTCGGCGACTGGCCGTGGTCACTTGGCGAGCGCCTCGGCGACTTCCACCGTCCTGCTCAAATAATGTTCTATTTCTTCGCGGGTTTTCCGCAGTTTGCTTACAAAACGGGTCAACTCCTGCCCGCGGCGAAAAGCGACAAAACTGGGGATGCCCAATATATTTAACTGCTCGCACAGCCCGGGCAGTTCATCCCGGTCAATATGCACAAAGTCGGCTTGTTCGGCATACTTGCTTTCCAATTCGGGCATAAACGGTTCAATATAATGGCAGTCCTTGCACCAAATCGTTTTAAAAACCGCGACCGTCAGTTTGTCTTGGGCAATCGCTTCATGAAATTCCTGCTCGGTTGTGATCCGTTTCATAACCATCCCTCCAAACGGCAAAAGAATTGATCATTTTATAACACTCTTCCGCTTGAATGTCAACTCGCGGATGTTCGCCGCAGTTTTTGCAAAATATACTTAACAAAACGGTCTTGAGTTTACATTTTCTGAAAAACGTGATATCGTTTATATATCAAAACAATATTTTTTTGATTTCAAATTTTCATGTGAAAGGGGTAAGAATCCATATGAAAGAATCTCGGGCTTTTCGGTTCAACGGTTTCGCCGTGTTGCTCATCACTGCCGTCTGTTTGTTTTTCAGCATATATTTTTTGTTGCAGGAAATTTTGATTCCGGGATTGCTTCTCTTGGCCATTTCACTCGTCTTGCTGGTTTCCATGACCATTGTGCAGCCGAATCAGGGAATTATCGTCACCTTTTTCGGGCGGTATATAGGCACCATACGCGATAACGGTTTATGGTTTACCGTCCCGTTCTCTGTCCGGAAAAAAATATCTTTGCGCGTCCGCAATTTCAATAGCGCCAAGCTGAAAGTCAACGACGTGGAAGGCAATCCGATTGAGATTGCCGCGGTAGTCGTCTTCAAAGTTGTCGATACGGCCAAAGCGGCATTTGATGTGGAAAATTATGAAGAGTTTGTGGAGATTCAAAGCGAAGCCGCCCTGCGGCATGTGGCCAGCAAATATCCTTATGATACGTTTGACGGACATGGTTATTCGCTAAGGGGAAACGCGGAAGAAGTCGCCTCGGAATTAAGCCGCGAATTGCAGGAACGGTTGTCCGTCGCCGGAGTCGAAGTACTGGAAGCGCGTCTGACGCATCTTGCCTACTCGACGGAAATAGCCAGTTCCATGTTGCAAAGACAACAGGCGGCGGCCATCATTTCGGCCAGACAGAAAATTGTCGAAGGGGCTGTCGGAATGGTGCAAATGGCGATTTCCCAGTTGCAGCGGGAAGGGCTTCTGGAACTCGATGAAGAGCGGAAAGCGGCGATGGTCAACAATTTGATGGTAGCGATCGTATCCGACCGTTCGGCTACTCCGGTTATTAATACGGGGAGCCTTTACTAATGGCCCCCTTGCCGTTGTGAGCTCCGCAATGTCCGCCAAAAAAAGTTTTCCGCTTCGCATCGATCCGAAATTGTATGAAGTGCTGGAAAAATGGGCGGCGGATGAATTCCGCAGCGTGAACGCCCACATAGAATTCCTGCTGCGAGAAGCCGCATTCAGGACCGGCAGGCTTGGCAGAACGGGGCCAAGCGAATCCCCGGGTATTCCCCGGGAAACTCCCCCTGAATGACACAGCCGAACCGAAGCTCGACAGGACCGGGAACCGGTTTGTTTCCCGGTCTTTCGCATCTTTCGTCTCTCTTTTGCCTCTCTTCCGCACCTCTCGCCTCTTTTTCCTCCTTTCACCTCTCCTTTCTACCTTTCGCCTTTCTTTCGCATCTTTCGCCTCCCGTATGTCCTCCGAATAATTGGTTTTCACTTTACAAAAAGTATATCCGAGGTGGTCAAATTGAGAATCCAGTTTCAAACATGGAAAAAGGTTTTTATCTTTTGTCTGTCCGTCGTTGCGATATTGCCGGTGTTCTTTATCGAAAGCCGGATTCAAGCCCATGGTGCAACCGGATTTGCGGCGCAGACGGCCTCTGCCGGACCCGAATACGCCAAATGGGGACAACTGGCCATGAAAGAAGCCCAAAAAAGGCAATATACGGTGATCGACTACAAATATATGGGAGAAAATGAAGTCTCAACCACGTTGACCGAGTACCGGTTCAAGTTGTGGGTGCGGAAAAATGATCGGCCCGAACATGGACTTTATGTCACCATCGTGGCCGATTCCCAGACGGATCGGGCCGTGGAGATCCGAATTCGGGAAGCGGAGCGGTGAACCTTGAACGGCTCATTCAACCCCCGGCTTCCGAAACAGATCGCGAACCTCGAACGGCTCGTTCAACCCCCGGCTTCCGAAACAGACCCCTTGTTCGCTGCTCCCTATGCCGGAACGCTTCGGATCAAACCCGGATCCTTGACTTCATTGCGGAAACAAACCGGCACATTTTCATTGGCTTATTGGCCGCATGAAGTACCACGGTTTCCCGGTTTTATAAAACAGCGGGAATATAGCTCCTTTGCCTATACCCGCAGGAACCGTCCGGAAATTTTTTGTCTTGAATCATCAGTTTGCATTTTCGTTTCCTGCACAGCTTCTTTTGTAATGAGTAAGCGATTTCGGGAGCGATGGCATTCCGCCCTGAGAGCGGCCGGGGTTTATTGATCAAGCGGCACATGGCTTCGTCTGCGCAACCACCGCAGCAACCGCTTGACATATCGAAGGACATGAAACTATCGGTACATTGTGCAAAATGGCTGGAAAGAGAAAAGATTGCCTCCCGGCAAGTTGTAAAAGGATGGGGATCCGATGGGGGATCCGGTCCTCACCTTAGTTGACACCCAACCCAACGAATCGTACAATTGTTATTTGGTCAATTTCCCCTTATTTCCCGATTTAAGGAACTGGAAAGACGCTATTTGTCCCATTTACTCCTAAAAATACGTAAATGGGGGCCAATAGCGTTATCTGGATTCGTTAAAAATTTAAAAAAGGCATTTTGAAAGGAATAACGTTACAGAGATTCGTTACAGAGATTTCGCTATAGAAATTCGTTACAGAGATTCGTTACAGAGATTTCGCTATAGAAATTCGTTACAGAGATTCTTTAAGAAGCGGGTTGTGAAAGTCGGCCTCCGGGCCTTTTCGACCGGAATCCCCATTCCCTAGGTAGTAAATCAGGGACTGGAATGGAAAACAAGATGGTTGAGCGAAGGAAGGCAACATTCGCGTAAGCCGTATAATTTTGCACCATCAACAGCGAATCGACAGTTTCCATTAATCAGTTTCCATTAATCAGTTTCCATTAACAAGTTTCCATTAATCAGTTTCCATTAATCAGTTTCCATTAATCAGTTTCCATTAATCAGTTTCCATATAAACAGTTTCCATATAAACAGTTTCCATATAAAACGTCACAATTCGCCGCAGAAAAAACGTCACTATTTTGTGAATTACATCACATAACCGGGCGCCAGAAATGGGTTATAATGACAATAGAGATATACCATATAGAGATATACTGATGATAGCAAAGTAATGGACGGAGGCTGATTGTTATGCGGGCAATCGTTGGCGTATCCAATCGTCATATTCACCTGTCCCAGGAACATGCCGATATTTTGTTCGGCAAGGGATACACGTTTTCGAAATTGAAATCGTTGCGGCAGCCCGGCCAGTTCGCTTGCAAGGAAACGGTTACCATCACCGGGCCGAAAGGCAGCATTCCCAACGTCCGCGTGCTGGGACCGCTGCGCCCGTACACCCAAGTGGAAGTTTCCAAAACGGACTGCTACGTGCTGGGGATCGATGCGCCAATCAGAGACTCCGGCGATATCGAAAATACGCCGGGCATAGAAGTGACAGGACCTAAAGGACAGGTCAAACTGGACAAAGGAGTCATCCTGCCGTTCCGCCATCTTCATCTCCATCCCGACGAAGCCGAGGAACTGGGTGTCAAAGACAAGGATCTGGTGGCGATTAAAACGACGGGAACGCGCATGGTCATTCTGGAAAATGTGCTCTGCCGGGTAAGTCCCAATTACGTGCTGGAGTTTCATATCGATACGGACGAGGCGAACGCCGCGGGACTGCAAACGGGCGATCTGGTCCAGATTGTGGCAGTCGAAGGTTACCACGAACTGCGCACTTTCAAGAAGAAAAAAGTGCTCGTGTTGAATTGCGGCAGCAGTTCGGTGAAGTTCAAATTATATCAGATGCCGTCCGAAAAAATTTTGATGCAAGGGAATAAGCAACGGGATCCGAACCGTACGCTTGAGGAAGAATTGGCGGACATTTTCCGGCAGGTGGGGCCGGACATCGACATCATCGCGCACCGGGTCGTGCATGGGGCCGACATTTTCCACGCCTCCGTGCAAATCGATGAAGAGGTTATCCGGCAAATTGAAGGAATCAGCTATTTGGCGCCATTGCATAATCCGGTCAACCTGGAAGGGATCAAGCTGGCGATGGACCGGTTTCCAAACCTTCCGCATATCGCCGTATTTGATACCAGCTTCCATCAAACAATGCCGCCGACGTCTTATCTGTATTCGATCCCGTATGAATATTATGAAAAACATAAAATCCGCAAGTACGGCTTTCACGGCAGCAGCCACCGCTACGTGATGGAACGGGCTGCGCAAATCATGAATATGCCTTTGGAAAACTTGCGGCTGATCAGCTGCCATATCGGCAACGGCGTCAGCATTTGCGCCATACGCAACGGGGAATCATTCGACACTTCCATGGGACTGACTCCGCTGGCGGGAGTAACGATGGGAACCCGCAGCGGCAATATCGACCCGGCGATCATTCCGTATCTGGAACGGCTGGAAGGCTTAACTTCCTCCGAAGTCATCAACATATTAAACGATCGCAGCGGCCTTCTCGGAATTTCCGGAATCAGCCACGACATCCGCGCCCTTATGCAGGCTGCCAGGGAAGGCAACGACCGGGCGCAACTGGCGCTGGATCTGTTCACCGTCAAACTGCATAAGTACATCGGTCTGTACCTGGCCCGCCTCAACGGCGCCGACGGCATTGTGTTCACCGCCGGGATCGGAGAGAACAGTCCGGAAATCCGCGAAAAAATATGCCAAGGTTTGGAGTACGCGGGCATATATCTGGACATCAAAGCGAACCGGGAAGGCCAGGGGGAAAGGTTAATTTCCAGCGAATACTCACCGGTCAAAGTCATGGTCATTCCGACAAACGAAGAGTTGATCATGGCCCGGGATGCATACCGGATCGTGGTGGTTTAAAAGAAAGACGATTAAACATGCCGGACGAAAAAAGGCATGCCCTTTCCGAAAAAATTGGGCGTATTTCCCGGCCCGGTTTACATGGGTTACATAATGATCAACCATAGCCTCCGTTCGGTTTCTGTCAGGGCGATTCCTTGACGGAACCGGCGGAGGCTTTACATTTTCCCCCTTTTTGATGATTTTTGATCCAAGACAAAAATTTCCTTTTCATCCCGTATTTGATTTGGACAAGAACTGTCAGTTGTTTGCAGAATGGAACTTTATTACTATTTTTTAATAAATTAGTAATAAGCAAGGAGGATTCATATGGTAGTTAGGTTCCACAAATGTGCAAGACTCATACTATTCGTCATCCTGATGCTCGGATTGCTGACAGCCTGCGGCGGCAGAGACAACGCAGCTCAAAGTGCGAATACGGAAAGACCGTCCGAACAATCGGCAAATCAACACAACAACGGGAGTCAAACATCGCTGGGAAATCAAGAGACCTCCGAACCATTAAAACTGCAAATGATGGTCCCTTCCTACGCGGATGTACCGAATATGGATGATGAATATTGGTCTGAATTTCAAAAACGTACCCATACCGATCTGAATGTCGAATGGGTTCCTTCCGGGGACTATAACACAAAGTTCGATCTGGTGATTTCTTCGGGCAATCTTCCGGAAATCATCGTGTCCACCAGCACGACGCGGCCAACGCTGCAAAATGCGATCAAACAGGGAGCTTTTTGGGATTTAACCCCTTTTTTGGGCGACTTTCGCAATTACCCGAATTTAAAAAACAATAGTGAAGCCAATGTATGGAATTATATGAAAGTTGATGGAAACATATATGGTATCCCGCGCAACAGACCGCATATCGATCTTGGCATTAAAATGCGTAAAGACTGGTTGGACAAGTTTAATCTGGAAATCCCGGCTACACTTGAGGAATATGCCGCGGCACTGAAAACGATCGTCAACGGCGATCCGGACGGCAACGGCAAAAATGACACGATCGGCTTGCTGGGGCACGGATTTCTTGTGGCCGACGGCGACGGATCTTTTCTGGCGGCTTTCAGCGGATTGGACCCCGTATACGACAGCGACGGCGGGTTAATGAAAGAAATATTGACGCCGAACTATACACAGATGGTCGAATGGTTCCGTCATTTATATGCTGATGGCCTGATGGCCAAAGAGTTTTCCGCGATCAAACCCACCCAGGCGGAGGAGCTTTTCTCGACCGGCCGTGCCGCTTCCTACACCCGAAATATTTGGCGCGATTATACGTTTGAGCAGGAAATCAAAAAGGTCCAACCCGAAGCCGAAGTGATAACGTTGCCTCCCATGCAGGGACCGGGCGGGGTAAGCGTCCAATTGGCGGTGCCATTTTCCGGCGCTTTCTATATTTCCAAAAAAGTGCCTGAGGAAAAAGTGAAACAAATTCTGGACTTTTTCGAGCGAACAACAACGATGGAAGAAACCGATTATAATTATTACGGTATAGAAGGCGTCCATCATACTTTGGCCGACGGTCAACCGCAGTTGACCGAACTTGGGCAAATCCAGGTTACGGCCAATGGCACCGGCGCCGTATTTCCGCTTGCTTACAACAATAAAATGAAAGTCATCAATCCTTCGGCGCCGAAAGCGTACAATGACGCCAAGATGGCAGCGGTTGAGGTGTTTAGCGAGGTTGGAAAAGTCAACGTATTCTCGATTATCAGTTCCGAAACGTGGGTAAACACATGGCCCAAGTATGAGAGCGAATGGCAAGCGATGGTCATTAAAGCGATTGTCGGGCAAATCACGATGGACGAATACAGGGACTATGTAAATCGATTGACGAACAATGCCGACATTAAACAGGCGTTTCAGGAGTTTGCCCGGGCTTACAAGGAAGTGTTTGGAGACTGATTCGAAAGGGTGTTTGGAGACTGACTTCGAAGGGATGGAAGACGGACTCGAAACGCCGCCCGGTTAAACCTGAACCATTGAAAAACAGGAAACCGCTCCAAAAAAGTGGCAAGTTCGCGAGTCGCTTTACATTATACGTTATTCCCTTATACGTTGGCATCGCCACAACCGGGTGTGAGCATGAGGGCGGTTAAACACAGAAACGGGACGGTTTCATCCCGGTGATAGGACAACCGTCCCGTCTGCGGCGTTCTCCAGGGGCCCTGCTCTCATTGCGGCAGAGAAGGGCCTGCATTTTTAACCTAACAACAATCCTAGCAACTATCCTAACTACACATTAGAGACTGTCGATTTATTGTGCAAAATTGTCAGAACGTGAATATTTGTCTTCCGGCGAGTTTTGGCTTTCCATTCCTAACCTCTAAAATTCTTTCTTGAATCAAGGAATGGAAAACAAGATGGTTGAGTGTTAGGAAGGCAATATTCACGTAAACCCTTCTATTTTTGCACGATCAACAGTGAATCGACAGTCTCCATTACCACGTTACATATCCGGGCGACCCCGGTGTTGAGTGGATCATATCCGAGATCGGAATGGCGTAAGCGATAATGACAAGCAATGCCGTCAAGCCGATCCACATACCCCAACGTTCCAGATACCGCGGTGTGGGCACCGCTTCGTCCGACGCTTCGCCAATCGGATATTCCGTATGGCCGGAAGGAGCACGCAGCAGGAGAATAATGTTGACGATCATCAGGACGACCCCGACGAATAAAATCGTTCCTCCAATCGCCATGACCACGTGGTACGGCATCCACAGAACGGCGTCGGGATGGTCTCCGTACGTCGTGTAAGCGGTCCGTCTCGGCGAACCGAGCAGTCCAACCGTATGCATGGAAGCGGACATGAAGAACATGCCGACACACCAAATGACCGTCTGGATGATTCCCAACCGGTTCAACGCCGGTGTGAGCACCCGGTTTGTCACAACCGGGATCAGCCAGTAGACGATACCGAAAAAGGTCAGGGCTACGCTGGTCGCCACAGTCAGGTGAAAATGTCCGGTAACCCACAACGTATTGTGAACGACGGCGTTCATCTGATGGCTGGCGTTGACGATCCCGCCTGCGCCCGCCGGAATAAACAGTAGCATGCCCATGAAGGGAGCAAAGAAGCGGACATCTTTCCACGGCAGTTTCCTGACCCAACCGAACAGCCCGGTCGCCCCTTTTGATTTTCCGAATATTTCAAAGGTGGCAAACAACGAAAAGGCAGTCATCAGCGAAGGGACAACGACCATAAAGGTGAGCACAACCTGCAAATATTTCCAGAATTCGCTGATTCCCGGTTCCATTAACTGGTGGTGAAACCCTACCGGAATCGAGAATATCATCAGCAATATGAAGGACATACGGGCTAAGGCGTCACTGAATATTTTTCCGCCGATAATTTTCGGGATGATCACATACCAGCAAATGTATGCGGGGAGCAGCCAGAAATAAACGAGCGGATGCCCGAAATACCAGAATAGCGTGCGGCTAAGCAATACATTGATCGTTTCCGTCCATCCGAACGACCAGGGAATCAGCTGCAGCAGCACTTCCGCCGCGACGCCGATCGTGGCGACTTGCCACAGAAGCATCGTCACCGTCGCCATAAACCCGAACAACGGCGAAACCTTTCCCTGATTTGTTTGTTTCCAGCGGCGGTACTGATAAAAAATCCCGTAACCGCTCAACCAGCTACCAACGACCACCAGAGCCAAAGCAATATAAAAATAAGGCGAAGCCTTCATCGGCGCGTAAAAAGTATACAAAACGGTCGCTTTTTTCAATAAGACCATGACGACACCCAAAACCGTACCGGAAACCATCAGGACAAAACCTGTCCAACCGAGTTTCCGCGCGGCGGGATAAAGCGATCCCCCAAGAGTTTTGGATACGCCGGAGTATAAAAAGCCTATGATGAAAAAGGTTGTAAAAATGAGCGCCATCAATATGCCGTGAGCCGTTAATAATTCATAATATCCGATGGAGGCCGGCAACGTAATCATCCCGCCGCGAACCAAACCTTGCAGCACGCCGGCGACACCGCCGAGCAAAAGCGCGGTGAAAGCAAACAATATATGCGCCAGCACGAGGCCGCTATCCTGGCGGTCGAACGGTTGCAATGCCTGTGGTGTAATTGTCGATTGCCTTTCTTGTTTCATCTTCGGTTCCCCCTGTTCCGTCATTCACGAAGTCGTACACGGCTACTTGACGATAATCGTCGTCATCATGTATTCGTGACCGGCTCCGCAATATTCGTTGCACAAGATCAAATATTCTCCCGGAGTATCAAACGTATGTGTAACATGGCTTACTTCACCGGGCAACACCATGGTGTTGACGTTCGTGCCGGGAATTTCAAACCCGTGAACAACGTCCGGACTCGTTATGATAAAATGAACCGTGGCTCCCGCGGGCACCTCCATCTTGTGCGGTTCATAACCGAAGGCATAAGCGAGAAAAACCGCTTCATATTCGTTCTCGCCGATCTTCTTTAACATCGGCTTGTCAAAAGGCGCCGTTTCCCGCACCTTCGCGGGGTCAATCGATTGATGGTGTCCGCCAGGAGGAGCCATGCCCATCGTGAGGGACATGATCCCCAAAACGAGCAGAAACAGACATAACATGGAAAACCCGATACCCAGCCATATTTTTTCCAGACGATGTAAATGCATCGGCAATCCCCTTCTCTCTTCATACTAATTTCGTGCCAAAAACAACGCGAACACCCCGAACCAGGTCAAAGCGATAAAACCGCCCAGCAGCAAAACGGACACAAACGCTCCTTTCAGAGAGGAATCATGCCGCTGCTCCGGTTGCGGATTTCGCTCATTTGGATACAAGGTGTTCTTTTCACTCGCGTTTCCCATAAACGCCGCCCCCTTTACGGAAAGTTTGTTCTTTCGCACGGCATGCTTGCTTCAATGATTTCCTGCGAAAGGCGTTTCCTGCGCCATTATGCTTGCGAAAGAACACAAATAACATGGCAATTGTAGTCATGGTCTGACTATTGCTGTCTTGAACCTGCGATTGCTTTTATTGTACTTCCCGTTAAACCATGTCTTTGTGACTAAAATCACAAAAAAAGGGTGGCAATCGTGAGCAATTTGTTACAATCGCATAAAGGCACCATCCGGTCCACGGGATGCGATCCGCGGCCGTAAGCGACCGTTATATCGCTTTCGGTGCACGATTCAGTACACCAGCATGTTATCCGCAACCATGAACGGTTTCGCGAACAGTCACTTGCCATCTACAGATTGATTGTCATCTACAGTTTGGTTGTCATCTATAGTGGGTTGTCATCTGCAGTCGGTTGCCATCTACAGTCAGTTGTCATCTATAAGTGGGTTTCCATCTGCAGTCGGTTGCCATCTGCAGTCGGTTGTCATCGCGTCCAGCCTCTTTTGCCTGAATCCATTCACCCGAAAGAATAATGTTCAGCCAATTTCATTAACTTTTCATAATCGCCCCAGGTGCGAATATGTAAAGGAAATAAAACATGTTTGTCCAAATCCTTTAAGGATTCCGCATTCCACTTCTTCCAGCGCACATTCGCGAGCAGTTCGTTCAAACTTGCAGATCCATTGTTCAACAACTCGGAAGATGAAGAGGCACAACGTTTGTCGTAAACGGCGTGAAGCGCGCAAATTTTGCCGCCAATGGCGGGAACGACCGCATCATCGCCCGCTTTTTTGCACTTCAGACAGCGTTCCGCCACTTCCGGTGAAATAAAAGGCATATCGCTGCCGACAACCCACACATTTGTGTTTTGGGACAAGTGCAAGGCGGCGTGCATTCCGCTCAACGGGCCTTTACCGGGAAAATAATCCGTAATAATTCTCACCGACGAACCCAGCAGCGGCAAAAACAGTTTGGGCGTATTCGTCACGACAATAATTTCGTCACACACTTTCTTCATCAACCGGATTTGCCGCTCAATGAGCAGTTCATCCCCAAAAGCCATCAACGCCTTGACTTGTCCGTCCGTCCCTTTGTTCTCTCCGCCAGCCAAAATTGCGCCCGTTAACAAACGCTTCCCCTCCCCGTTTCCGTTTTTTGAGGCATGCGCGCCTGTCGGTCATGTCTCTACTCCTAATATGTAACTCACTTGGACCGATGTTGCAGTGATATTATTCACTTCGCATAAAACACGGTCGGACACATTACAAATTGTGGGAAATTTGTCACAACACGAATCGTTTCCAATGCGGTATACTCAAATTAGGAAGAATCCGAATGACGAAAATTCCCGATCTCTGTCTTAAAGCGGGGAGAGAAGGAGAGTGACGGAATATGCTCACATGTCCACAGGCAATCAATCCTCCAAAAAACACATCCTGCTTTTCGCCGGAAAATTTCAACCGGTTGAAAGAAATTATGTATGAACATAAAGTGCAAGCGGGTTCCCATGTGTATTGGGAGGGGGAAACAGCGGACAAATTATATTACATTAAGTCAGGAAGGGTTAAAATCACGAAAAGTATTGATGATGGCAGACAGCTCATCCTGTACATGCATCAAGAAGGGGACTTGTTCGGGCAAGTCGATCCGTTTCAAACGTCCACTCACTCCTTCAACGCGGAAGCCGTTGAGGACAGCACGATCGGCATCATTCAGCAAAAAGATCTCGAAGTGTTGCTTTGGCAATATGGGGATTTGGCTGTAGAATTCATGAAGTGGATGGGACTCATGAACCGGATAACGCAGACCAAGTTCCGTGATCTCATGATGTTTGGAAAACCGGGGGCTTTGTGCTCCATCTTGATCCGGCTCGGCAATACTTACGGCGTCGAACGCGAAGACGGCATTTGGATCAGCAAGAAGCTGACCCATACGGAACTGGCCGAAATGATCAGCGCCACCCGCGAAAGCGTCAACCGGATGCTGGCAGACTTGAAGAAAAACGGGGTTATCGCTTGTGAATCCGGCCATTTTGTAATCAAAGACATCCATTATTTGAGCAACACTTGTCACTGTGACTGTTGCCCGAAAGACATTTGCCGCCTCTGACCTAAAAAACGGGGAAGCGGAACCGTGCCCGATGTACGGTTTGCTTCCCTGTTATTATTTTGTTATTTTTTTGCGGGTATGTTTCCGGGAACCGCACGTTTCCGCAAAAACGGAATTCGATCCGTACACTTTTGGCGAACTGACTTAAATTCGTTGTCAATCTGACTTGAATCCTTTGTCAAACTGACTTGAATCCGTTATCAAACTGACTTATATCCTTTGTCAACTGACTTGAATCCGTTATCAAACTGACTTATATCCTTTGTCAACTGACTTGAATCCGTTATCAAACTGACTTATATCCTTTGTCTTGGACTCGTTTGACACATTGTTTTTGACTCGTTTAAGCGTGACCTTGGCATGCTTAACTCGTTTCTTTGGCACGTCATCCGTTGTTGTGATCCGTCTCCTCAAATGCCTGTTTTTTTACATCTTTTTCCTCATGTTTTATCAACAAAAAATCCAAATTCCTTCGAAAATACAGTTTTTTTGCCAAAGATAGACGATTTCAAAGTTTTAAGCAAAAAATTCCTTCATAATCGCAGGATTTCTTTCTGAAACGTGGTTTTTCTTATTAAAAACCTGCAGTTTTGCAGTTTTCGCCAAGAGTACCACAAATATGTTGTCAAAAAAATAAGTGGTGTAAAACGTACAAAAAACAAGTATTCAAAACGAACAAAAAAGTATCTGAAATGTACAAAAAATAAGTCTCCAAAATGTGCCAAAATGTACAAAAAGTACCCGGAATGTACAAAAAACAGGTATCCAAAACGGACAAAAAAGTATCCAAATGTACTAAAAACAGGTGTCCGAAACGGACAACAATATGTTGGAAGCGTACAGACAAAGACGTGACAAAGACTCCACAAAGGCGTGACAAAGATTCCACAAAGACGCGGCAACGTGACAAAGACGCAACAAATACGCGTCAAATCGCATAAAAAACGTGTCCGGGCGACTTGGACACGCGAGCGTCAAAATCACCTCGGACACGTATATGCATGTGACGCACAAGCACGTATATGCTTGCGACGGACAAGATGAAAAAAGTTGCCCATGCCTTGTACGAAAACTACGTAAAATAAATGTGGGCAAGGGTATTATCGATCCTCAAAAACCCTGCAACATCAAAGGTTATCCAATACTACCTTCCATCTCGAACTTGATTATTTATACCTATTATATATATTCATAATAAATCAAAAAGCCCGTAAAATCGGGCTTTCTTTGTTTTCTCTTTTCATATCATTCCATATTATTTCACAAAATTTTGGTCAGATTTTGGTCAGAAAAATCCCCCGCAGCGGTGCTTCCGCATACGGGGGGTGCCGGTGCTTCCGGTCACATAAAATATACCAATTTTTCCTGTACACGTCAACGCTTCTTTTCCTGCGCTATCATTCGCTCCCTCATGACCCATAACTGCTCATATCCTGGCACCGGCTTTCCGCACCTGGTGCAGACGAACACCCGCGGCTCATCCCGGCTCCAGCGCGGCCGCATGAGGGCTTTGCAGGTGCAGGATTGGACGAACAGCGTCATGCCGATCGCCTCGCCAGCTGCACGGCCAAAATGTTTTCGACGCGGAACGTGCGCGGTGCTTGGGATGTCATACAGAATGCTCGGACAATGCCTTTGCGGACGCCGTGAACAAAGATAGTACGTTGGGTGAGGCGGCCGTCGGTGGCCTGATAGATGATTTCAACGTAGCGGCCAGTAAGTTTGTCGATGCCCATGCTGTTCGCCCTCCATTCGGGAACATATGTTCGATTTTATTATATGCGAATATTCGTTCGGAATTTAACACAAACCGTTATTTTATTTTCAAACATAATATGTAATAATAAGAAATGATTTATTTTTACCTGGAGGTGCCGGAAGTGGATTTTCAGAAAATTGAGACTACAGATAAATTTATCAAGGCCATCCTTCCTTGGTTATTAGCACTTCTTGGGCTCTCTAATTTTATTTACCCTGAATCCGTGATCATCAACTGATGAAAATGCGAGAAAAAGCAGGCAAATACACCCCCGAAGGCGAATGACATAAACAAGATAACATTCACCTGCGGGGTGTCATATGAAAATCAAGTTCGTCCGC
>Ga0207865_100143_pt1 | contig 88265 bp, 80 predicted proteins | sample HigsolmetaAR204D_FD_184836 | JGI IMG/M metagenome (GOLD analysis project Ga0207865, IMG submission 184836) | Ionic liquid and high solid enriched microbial communities from the Joint BioEnergy Institute, USA - AR20-4-D (SPAdes) (version 2) ... | reverse complement strand
TGTCCCATAGAATTATCCGAATCACGCTCTATGGGACAAAATCATCTAAAATTCAAGCTAAACTGTCTCATTGAACGGCTGTATGGGACAGTTTAAGTGGAAAACCGAGTTAAAATGTCCCATAGAATTATCCGAATCACGCTCTATGGGACAAAATCATCTAAAATTCAAGCTAAACTGTCCCATAGAACAGCTGTATGGGACAGTTTAAGTGGAAAACCAAGCCAAAATGTCCCATAGAATTATCCGAATCACGCTCTATGGGACAAAATCATCTAAAATTCAAGCTAAACTGTCTCATTGAACGGCTGTATGGGACAGTTTAAGTGGAAAACCGAGTTAAAATGTCCCATAGAACACCTATAAAGGGACATTTAGGTCGAAAACCATATGGTTCAATTAATTATTTTCCTTTTGCTGGCCGATTTCCCCCTGGTTTATTAACAGGTTGGCCTCCTCCAAGTTTTTATGTTCATTAACCGAATCGCCGGGATAATAATGCTGTGCCTGAAACGGGTGTGCTGAATTCATCTCTGTACTAACGGTGATCGTTGGTTGTTTCGGTGTATCTGCCAGTAAATCCTCTGTTTTCCTTTTACCCATGCTTTCCCTCCTACCAAGAATAATCTTTGGACTTTTATAGTATTTGTAATTTCTCGCCAAACATGTTCATAAATAACCATTTTTTCGTTCCCCCCGCATCTGTCCATTCAATCCAAAAATAACTTTGTTTAAAAATTGCCATTTTTATATTAGTATGATATCATAATAATATAAAAATAATATTAAAAGGACGTGGTGTTATGAGAGAAGAAAATGCGTTTGCAATCAATGGGTTCATCGGCGTTTTGTTAGTTGTTTTATTTGCCGGGGCAGCTGTATATTTTGTCTCTATTGAAAACATTTTTCTCGTTATTTTATTTGCTTTCATTGCAGCTATTCTCTTTACCGGAATTACAATTGTTCAGCCTAATCAAGGAAAAGTGATTACTTTTTTTGGAAAATACATGGGTACCATTCGCAACAGCGGGCTATTTTTAACTGTTCCACTAACATTAAGAAAAACCGTGTCTTTACGTGTCCGTAATTTTAACAGTAAAAAATTGAAAGTGAATGATGTGGAAGGAAATCCGATTGAAATTGCGGCAGTGGTTGTCTTTCGGGTAGTTGATACAGCAAAAGCAGTCTTTGAAGTAGACTATTATGAAGAGTTTGTTGAAATTCAAAGTGAGACAGCTATCCGTCATGTCGCTGGAAAATATCCGTACGATACATTTGCTGATGAAGAGGTAACACTGCGAGGAAATTCCGATATCGTTTCTGAGGAATTGGCACGAAATATTCAAGAACGGTTAGCAGTATCAGGCGTTGAAGTGATAGAAGCCCGGTTAACACATCTTGCCTATTCCACCGAAATCGCCAGTGCCATGCTTCAACGTCAACAAGCGGGGGCTATTCTCTCTGCACGGCAAAAGATTGTTGAGGGTGCTGTTTCCATGGCTCAAATGGCGGTGGAACAACTTGAAGCAAACGGGGTCTTGGATCTCGATGAAGAGCGGAAAGTCAATATGGTCAATAACATTATGGTGGCTATCATTTCAGATCGTGGGACGCAACCGGTTATTAATGTAGGAAGCTTATATTGACGGTGAATACATAATGCCGAAAAAGAAAAACTTTCCGCTCCGAATCGATTCTGAACTTTTTGCCATTATTGAACGTTGGGCTCAGGATGAATTTCGCAGTGTCAATAGCCATATTGAATATCTTCTCCGGGAAGCGGCTAAAAAAAGCGGGCGATTAAAAAAGGACGAGAAATAAAAACTCTTGTTTAAAAAAAGCTTAGTTTAACGAAAAAGCACTTAAACCAGATCCTTTTTTGAAAGGGACATTTCCACAATTTTTGTTGCTATTGGATACAGAAGCAGCTCCGTAAAACTTTTTAATAGAAGTCAGACTAGAAGCAATTGGGTACTCGCCAATTGCTTTTATTATAATCAATAAGCAACAATCTCTTTGAAAACCGACCTGGAAAGACCTTTCCAGGAATTTTTATTTGCTTTGAATTGGTAAAATCACATGGATGGTTGTCCCTTTTCCAACTTCACTTTCAATTTCAATGTTTCCATCATGATTCTCGATAATTTTGAAAGTCGTTAACATACCAAGACCTGTGCCTTTTTGTTTCGTTGTAAAAAACGGTTCGCCCAGCTTCTTAATTTGTTCCGGCGTCATACCAATTCCTTCATCAGTAAAAGAAATGATAATGTGATGATCTTTTCTCATTACCCGAATCGTAATTTTTCCCGGTTTTTCATCCATTGCTTCAATCCCATTTTTAATCAAATTGATAAACACTTGCTTTAACTGTTGCCCGTCACATATAATATCCGGTACTTTTTCTTCACTGTATAAAACCAGCTCAATTCCCACCTTTATTGCTTGAGAATCCATCAATTTCATTACATCGTTCAAAAGTGAAGGAATATTTTCCCTATTTGTCTTTTTTGCTTGCGGCTTTGCCAATACGAGTAATTCATTGGTAATCGAATGGATTCTCATCAATTCGTCGGACAAAATTTTTAAATATTCATTTTTTTCTCCATCACTATGTTCAATTAGCTGTAAAAATCCCATTAAGGATGTTAGCGGATTGCGGATTTCATGAACAATGGAAGCCGCCAGCTGTCCGACGGCAAATAATTTTTCCGATTGAATAAGTAATTCTTCCGTCATTTTTGCTTTTGTCACATCTTTAAAAATTAAGTAAAAGCCTTCCAACTTTTCATCAATATAAATTGGTACGACAGTGACAACCGTATGAACATAATGTCCTGCTTTATTGATCATTGTTATTTCAAACGAATCAACCGTGCCCCTGCCATCTAAAATATCTTGGATACATTTGTTCAATGTTGGTATGTCTTTCGGGTGAAATAACTGCTCCAAATGCAATTGCAAAAAATCCTCTTTTGAATAGCCGCTCATTCGTTCCAATGCAGGGTTCACCCCTCCACTATCCTTTCAAAATAACACTTTTTTCCAATTTATGACAATACATGATTCTTGATTATAGCATATCATGGTTATTTATAATTGACAAAATAATCCATTACGATGGTAATTTTCCACTTCCTTTTATCTCAACAAAAATGTCACGTTTTTCTTATTCCCATTTCGAGAATAAAGGTATACAATCTTCATATGAGAAACAGCAAAGGGGGAGCAGCGTGACAGAAACAACAAACAAATATCAAGAGCAAACATTGTTCAGTATTACATGGCCGTTATTTATTGAGATTACTCTACATATGAGTATTGGAATTATTGCGACGCTTATTTTGAGTCATTATTCCGATCAGGCGGTCGCCGGTGTTGGTGTGGCTAACCAAATTTTAAATATCGCCATTTTAGTGTTTAACATCACATCGATTGGGGCAACCATTTTAATCGGCCAAAATCTCGGTGCCAACCGGCTTGATCGTGCTCGGCAATTATCCCGTTCGGCCTTTGGTTTTAACTTTTGGGTTGGAATTATCATTACTATTAGTATCTTATTATTTGGTGATGTTTTCCTTTCCATTTATGGACTTGAGGACGATGTCTTTCCTTATGCTTCAACATTTGTAAAAATTACGGGAATTTCACTTTTTTTAGAAGCTGTTTCACTAGCATTAAGTGCTGTATTAAGAAGCCATGGTTACACGAAAGATGCGATGATTGTGACGGTTATCATGAATTTTATCAGTATTACCGGTAACATCCTTTCCGTCACAGGTATTTTCGGTCTCCCTGTTACCGGTGTCGTCGGGGTGTCCTGGTCGATCGTTATTGCGCGTATCTTTGTTATCTGTGCATTTATTTTCTTAGTTTATAGAAGACTAACTTTAAAGCTTTATATAAAAGACTTAGTTAACTTTGACAAAAAGGATATTCAACAATTGTTGGCAATCGGTCTCCCTTCTGCCGGAGAAAATTTATCCTATCAGTTTTCGCAAATTGTTATTACCAGTTTTGTTGCCTTGCTTGGTTCCAGTGCTTTAGCCGCAAGAGTTTATATTTTGAACATATCAATGGTCTGTTTCTTATTCACGACAGCCATTGCCCAAGGGACTCAATTATTAGTTGCCCGTTATATTGGTGGGAAACAATATGATCGAGCTCTGCACCGGGGTATAAAAACATTAAAAATTTCTATGTTTGTCTCACTTGCGACCTCTTTAGTAATCGCACTTATTGGTAAACCGTTACTCGAACTATTTACAAACGATCCGGAAATTATTGCCATCGGGTTACCGGTATTATGGGCAATTGTTTTTATTGAACCGGGGCGTGCGATGAATATCGTGTTAATGGGGTCGTTAAAATCTGCCGGCGATGTTCGCTTCCCTGTCATTATCGGCGTAATCTCTATGTGGGGTGTAGCTGTTCTCTTCAGCTATTTCTTAGGGATTGTGTTCGGTCTTGGATTGCTGGGTGTTTGGATCGCACAAGGTCTGGATGAATGGGTTCGCGGCATATTTGCTTATAAGCGTTGGCTGTCAAAACCATGGACCCGAAAAGAAGTTGTTGCAAAAAATATATAAGCTGTTTCATAGAATATATTCGAGATGATGAGCTGGTGGCGGGTTAATGGCGATTTCCTTTACCCTTCCCCGGCTCTTTTTTTACATAAAAATGTAGATGGAAATTTTGTGGCGCAGGGAAGGCTTTGCAGTTAAAGAAAACTCGGCGACTGCCGAGCCTTTAGGCGAGAGCAGAGCCGTAGTTGCACTTATACTTAATTCTTAAAATTTCCAACTACGTCGAATTCGCTTCTTTGCTGGAAATTTATACTTTCTTAACGTATAAAAAAAATTCACATTTTTCCTCACGAGTCGCCAAATTTTCTTTATCAAACAACAGACGAACATAGTAGTTCTTTATACCTATACTTCGCTGCTTTATTTTCAATTTTGTGGTACCAATGTCTTCTTTTTCAGTATTTCCCATTAATTGTGGACATAATTTCGATATTTGATACAATAAATTTAGGTATAAATAACTATAACTGTATTCCGTTTGTGTTTGTTTTATTTACCATAATTTTTAGGGAGAAATGAATAATGACTCATATAAATAAGAATTCCCTTAAAAAATTTTTACTATATTATATACCCGTCCATATTTTGCTTTACTATATTGTCATCATCTTTGCTCCTGATCATCCAGGAAAATATTTTATTGCCGGAATCCTTTCAATAACCGGACCACTCGTATCAACCGTCATTCTATTTTTTACAGTTAGGAAAAAGAGAAGTGCTGAAAAAGTTTTATGGGGATTGTTATTTCTCGGGACAGTTTTCTATTTTCTAGGGGAATTGATTTGGGATATTTATTTTTTAAAGATGGAACAAATTCCATTATCACCTAATTTAGCCAATATCATATTTTCCCTGAAACCGCTCTTTTATTTGGCTGCGTTTATATTTCTTGTCTCCCATGATTTACGAAAAACGAGGATGGCGATTACGATCGTTGATATTCTAATTATCGTTATGGTCATTTCCTCATTTAGTTGGTATTTATTGGTGGGACCATTTTTCACTCACCTTAACGCAACGATTCCCGAGATTACCATTTTACTATCTTATCCGCTTTTGGAACTGCTTATATTATTTGGTATCTTTCATGCACGCTTTTTCGTAAAACAAGCGATCGTTTCAAAAAAATCATTAAACATATTTGCTTTAAGCACCGTAACGATGTTGATCAGCACTTGTATTTATCTGTTCTTTTTGATTTATAATTTAGAAGATTTATTAATTTATCTTAATCCCTTATATACGATGGGGATGTTTTATATAAGTATGGCAACTTTATATGCAGATAATGATCAGTTACCAGAGAGAATGAATAGCAGAAAAAAGGATTTGACGCAATCCCATTTCCTTCCTTTAGTTAGTATCGTTCTGTTAATTATTATATACGGAATTTATAATAGGGGAATTGATGAGTTATTTATCGGATTAATTTTTAGCTTTTTCCTCCTGTTTATTCGTTTATTTATCTTGCTTAAAGAAAACCGTCAATTAAATGTTTTGTTGACGAATGCAAAACAGGAATTGGAAGAAAAAAACAAAAAATTGGAAAAGACCATTAAAGAATTGGAAAAAATTAATGAGATTCGTTCAATAGAAGCTCGAACTGACTTTTTGACAGGGTTGTACAACAGGAGATATATTGACAGCCTCCTACACTCACTGATTAAAGAAGCAAATAATGAACATAAACCATTCTCCATTTTACTCATTGATATCGATCATTTCAAATCCGTAAATGACCGATATGGACATGATGTAGGTGATATTGTTATTCAAAAGGCAGCCCAGATATTCCTTAGTTCCGTTCGAACCACCGATATACTCGGCAGATTTGGCGGAGAAGAATTTATTATTATTTTACCAAATTCTTATTTACAAGCAGGGGTACAACTTGCGAAACGAATTCATCAGAAAATGGAGGATTATTCAATTCTTATTAATGAACAATGCATAAACATCACCGTTAGTATCGGGGTAACAGTTTGGGAAATAAATGACCAGTTCAATGATATTTATCGGAGGGTCGATGAAGCATTGTATGAAGCGAAAAAAACTAGAAATACCATTATCGTGAAAACGAAGACGATAACAAATGATAACGAATGGTAGCGGGTTGCTTCGGTTAAAAGTATCTATGTCGATCCCTTTTAAGTAGAGGCAAACCCTTATTTTCTATTATGAAAGGGTTGCCTTTGTTTGTCCTTTTCACCTGATGATCAACTTCAGACTATTTTCTAACTCCATTTTCCCGCAAATGAACAAGGAAAATTGAACTAAAAAACCAAACCACAAGCCCGATTAATAAACTGACAAGCCAAAGGTCAGTCCATTTTAGCATCAATAGGACCGCAATGACACAAATAAAACAGCCAATCATCCCGTATACCGACCCATTTGCCGTTTTTGCAGCCTCCTTAGACCCTTTTTTTATCCCTACCATCATGACCGCAACAATCATAACGGCTGGAAATGCGGCGAATATACCACCGATAATTTTCCAGGGCAATAAAACAGATGCTACGTAACTTAAAACAACAGCTAAACCGCCAAATAAAAAGCGGTACAGTAAATCTTTTGTATCCAATTCCGGTCCCTCCAAAGTAACTCTTTCATTCTAGTTCTAAACCCTTAATCTTGATGTCTTTTACACAGCCGGCTGCTTAACATACCGATAAAAAGTTTTTAAAAGAAAGGTTTTATTCGATAACCCCTTTTTCAATTAGCCGAGAAAGACAGCATATCCAAGTGAGACAATAAACCACCCGATTAGCGAATGAGTCAAACCTTTTTTCCAGCCAAGACGATCGCTAAAATAGACAACTGCCATCGCACAGATAATATTTATAAACATTCCGACAAGCGCACCTTGGGAAAGAATAATTGATTGATGAATTAAATCCATTCCTTTCATATCAAGTCGCAAGGTTAATAGAGCAGCGAGAAATACAGCGGGAAAAGCAGCAAATATACCGCCGATTTTCGTACCGGCTTTCCTCGAAATAACCGTACAAGCTACCACAGCACCTCCACCCAATAAAAAACGAATTATGATTCCAAATAAAGATATTGTCGCCATTTTATACTCAATCCTTTTTATTTTTATAACCGTCAAGTGACTCGTGACGTTTATTCACAAACAAAACTTGTTAATTTGTTCACTAAGTACTATTTTATAATAGAATCCGGCAAATGTTTGTGAACATTTTTTATACATTAAAGTGTAAGCGCATCCTTATAAACTATACAAGGAGCTTTCTTTCTACAAGCATAAATTTACATAGTTTTTTTTCGACAGATTTCGATTTTTCCTGTATCTTATATATTAGAAATATTACATCACTTTTGCTGTCACTTTAGAAAAAATCCATTTCAAAGGCGGTCATTATGAGATGAAGTTGATTAGAAATGAAAAAAAGAACCTTCTCATTTTGTCAGGTGGTATTATATTTTATTTAATTATCTTGATTTTATTGAAAGAGAACCCAATTTTATTTAATTACACGGATTTCTTATTTATGCATATCCTGCTTGAATTGGCCAGTATTATCATCTCTGCCAGTATCGCTATTCAGTCTTGGATCGTTTTATCTTATAAACAATATAGGGATCGTTTACTATATTTTTCAGGATTTACGCTCATCGCTGTTTTTGATCTATTTCATTTACTCACATATAACGGCATGCCGGGATCGATGGTTATTGACAGTTCAGCAAATAATGCTACTTGGTTTTGGATTTTAGCAAGATTTACTCTAGCAATTTTTATGGTTTATATTTTACATGCAAAAGTGAAAACCGTATCTTTTGCCAAGAAAAGAGTTTATTTTTTCAATACCTTACTTACTATTTTTGTAATCATTGGAACCTTTACTTATTTGCAGAACAAACTTCCGGTACTCTTAATTGAAGGTCAAGGAACGACAACATTAAAAAATTTTTTTGAATATGTGATTAGTTTTCTGTTATTTATTTCGATTATTAAACTGGCGATCATGTATAAACAGTTCCGGAAATCGGTGACATTACATTTTATTGTAGCTGTTACTTTTTTACTGCTCAGTGAGCTTATCTTTACATTGTATAAAAGCGTCTATGACTCTCTTAATTTGCTGGGACATGTTTACAAAGTTCTAGGATTTCTATTTTTCATGAGGGTCCTGTATTTATCAACAGTTAAAGATCCATTTGAAAAACTTATTTATATACGAAGAAAACTCGAGATGAATGAAAAACGATTAAAAACGATTACGGCCTCGCTTGGTGAAGGCGTTTTCGTTATCAATCAACATCGTCATCTGACTTTTATTAATCGGGAAGGAGAACGGTTATTAGGTTATCAGTCCCATGAACTTTTAGGAAAAGAAATCCACAGTCTTATACACGGTAGTAAATCCGGGGACATCCTTCATGTTTCGGAATGCCCGATCTGTAAAGGTGTGGAGAGTAAGGAAGCGATAAGGATCGACGAAGATATTTTTATTCATAAAAGCGGACGGACTTTTCCGGTTTCTTATGTTGCTACTCCTTTAATTGAAAACAATACCGTTCTTGGCTCGGTTGTCGTGTTTCAAGATATTTCAAAGCAACAGGAATACTTGAGCTGCATCAAGCATCAAGCTTATCATCATATATTAACGGATTTACCGAATCGACTATATTTTCTGGAGAAACTGAATGAAAAAATTAACAAGAACTTCTTCAATAGTGAATTTGCGCTCATTTTACTTGATATTGATGATTTTAAAAATATTAATGATTCTTACGGGCACAAAATTGGTGATATCGTGCTCATTGAGGTAGCTAGAAAGTTAAGGAGTCTTTATCATCATGCATTTATTGCCCATATGAGCAGTGATGAATTTGCCATTTTGATGGGTGGGAATAAGGATGAAATAAAAGAACAAGCAGAAAATTTAATCAATCATTTGCACACTTCTATTCCAATTGAACATAATGAAGTTTTTCTCTCCATCAGCATCGGTATTTGTTTATTCCCCTATGATGGAGTTGATAGTGAAAAATTAATTCAAATGGCCGATATCTCTCTTACTGAAGCAAAAAGATTAGGTAAAAATCAATATGTTTTTTATAATGATGACTTGGAATATCGTCGGGTTCGCAAAAACTGGATCGAACATCATCTCAACAATGCCTTATTTAATAATGAGATTACCGTTCACTATCAACCAATCGTAAATCCAAAAACAAAGGTAATTACTGGCTTAGAGGCTCTTGCCCGTTGGTACCACCCTAAGGAAGGTGCAATTTCGCCCCAGGAATTCATCGACGTCGCAGAAAGTAACGGATTGATTATTCCGATTGGCACGTATATTGTACAGATAGCATGTCAGGATCTGGCCGAATTAAACAAAAGAGGGTTTGAAAACTTGTTTGTCAGCATTAATCTCTCTTTAAAACAATTAAAACATCCTGATTTTATACCGACAGTTGATCGAATTCTCCAAACATATGGCCTGAACGCTAAACAAATTCAATTTGAAATTACTGAAACGGTGACTTTACAAGAAGATAGCGACTTAATTAAGACGATTGGAGAATTGAAAAATAAACAATTTCGCATTGCGATTGACGATTTTGGGAAAGGGTTTTCTTCGATCGGATATTTAAAGCAGATTTCCGTAGATACATTAAAAATTGATAAATCCTATGTTTTTAACGTATTAACCGATGAAAAATTAGCTAAATTAACGAACGCAATTATTATAATGGGGCAACTTTTACATTTGGATATTGTTGTCGAAGGAGTCGAGACAAAGGAACATCTTGCGTTTATTAATAGATTTTCGAATATTCTTGCTCAAGGATATTATTTTAGCCGTCCCTTGCCATTGGAAGAGTTTATTGAAAGTTCAATAAATAGAAATTAGCATTTCGAAAATTTATTTTTTGTCCGCTTGATTTGGCCTCAAGAGCTAATCTCGTGGCGAAAAATGCGGAAGTTGCTAATCAATTCATTCTTCGCCAATATTTTTATACTTTCATATTCTGCAAACAAGGCGATTGAAAAGGAAATGATCCTGTCCAGTCGCCTTATTTCGTCAGTTTTTATGGTATTTATTCATATCACGATCAAATTGAAGCCATGATTGATAGTTTCGCTTTACATATTTTTCAGCTTCTTCAAATGTTTTAAACTGCACTTCTTGTAGCCTGCCTTGATGGACTAATATATATTTTCCCATATTGTTTTTCTTAATAAAACTAATTTCACCATTTCGATTTTCATAATATGTACCGTGAAGCGCATCCTTTACATTCACTTCATTTTTCTCCGGATCCGGCTTAATTGGTTCGAGATGGAAAACATCTGTGACAAAGAGTTTGAACGTTTCTTCATTCAAATCACATCCCGATGCCTTTGGATGGCCGCCACCGCCCAGTTCTTTGGCAAACTGTGCAACATTAACCTCATCATGGATAGTACGGAAACCTACTTTTTTCGTCCCTACATTTACCAATACAATCATATCCAGATGCGGGTTCTTTTTGTTTAGTGCATTACCAAGCTCGGACAAGTATTGCTCTGCATGAACAATTCCGATACAGTATTTGCCGACAAAACGTTGAACGATCTGCTTATTCTTTGCATAAATATACCGTTCAATCTTTTTCTCTTCCACATCCATGAGCATATTTTCCATATCCGTTAATTGAAAAAGATCCGGATTTTCCTTTAGCCTTTTTAACAAATCTTCTTCAAACTGTTCCCGGCCGAACATGAAAAATAAATCATTCAAATGTTTTGCCAAAATATTATCATTTTCATCCCATTCCCATGTATCATATTGGCGGACTAAATCAACGAATTCATCCAATGCCGGTGTTTGTTCCAATTGTTGATTTTCTACAAAATGTTCAAAGAGCAGTGATGTGGCGCACGTTTTTTTTCCATTATCATATTCCGGTTGGACAAAGCCCCATGGATATTGATTAAAATGGAGAGCCGTTACATGATGGTCGATCATTTGTACGTGACCGCCATGATGATAGCGTTCATTTAATTTTTTTTCGACCTGTTCATTAACGGCCAAATCGGTTATATATAATTTTATATTTTTATTATCTTCATTTTGCAAAAAGTGTTCGACCCGTTGATTTAAATTACGATAAGAACAATGGGTGACCTCAACATCGTCACCAAAGGCAAGTTTGGCAACAATCGCACATCCTAAACCATCTAAATCTGTATCGGTAAATAATTTGATCTTCAAAAAAATAACCTCCCGTATTCTGCAAACTCATTATGTGTTAAATATTACCACTTTATGCACAGGAATGGGGATAAAAAATCAGAAATAACCTCTTGATCTTAAAATTTTTGGACCGGTGGCATGCCCTGTATCATCAATAGAAGGAAGTTTCGATCCTTTACCACTTTAGAGCTTGTCCCCCAAGGAAAATGTTTGCAATTATTTTATGTTGTATCGGTTTTTTAAAATGCTTAATTTTAGCTTGTCCTCAAACGAAAATGACTGCAATTTTTAGATAGATCGGTTTTTTAAATGCTTATTTTTAGCTTGTCCTCAATTAAAGTGTTTTCAATTCCAGCTCCAAGATAAATTCAATGATCACCCGATTGACAAGTTCATTCATTTTCACATATTCCCATGAAATCGAATGATATTCATTTCGGTAATCAAGCAAATATTCCCCGCAAATATCCATCCCAACAATTTCATAATGTTGAGCAAAATCTTCCAACAGATAAAGCAATTGGACCAAAGACATATTTCCTTGATCCCAATTCGTGAAGGCTTCTTTTTTATATAAAACATCTTTATCAATACTAATATAAAGATTTGTTTCATTATCAAGAAAAGTACGGACATCTTGTGCAATTTCATATAAAGGAACTTGTTGGAGTATTTTCTTGGTGATCCATTTGATCTTGACATGATCCCCAAAATGCTCAAGCGGTATAGGAGAAATATTATGATCATTTACACCGATGATACAAACTTTTTGAAGGAAAGGATTATTTTTTAATGCATAGGCAACCCAGGACCCGCAAGAAATCAATCCTTCTCCCTGATCCATCATATCATCATGGTGGTCAAACAAGACAAGAGAAAACGGTTTTTTTATCCTTTCCATCAGTAAATAAGTGACATAATGATAGTTTCCATTTCCAATTAAAACGAATGAATGGACATTTTGCTTGATAAGTCGGTTGCGAATTTCGTCTAATGCATCTTGTTCACAAAAGCCGTTCGTGTGTGGAATATTTGAGCAGTCGACCCAATGATGAGGAAATTTTTGCAGAAATGTTTGTTCCGTTAAACTGTTATCAAAGTTTAAAAAAGTAATTTTCCCACTGTCTTCCATTTTGCTCCTCTCCTAGCGATTTTTACTATTATTTTAACATATAAGAGCAAATTGGTTATACTATTTTCCTGTAATTGGAATAAACCGGATGGAAACGAGTCTGTCCGGCATCGCCAACCTGATTATCTTTCCTTCACAGCAATGACTGGAATATGCTTTCTGTCTTTATAATCGGTCAAGATTTCTGCCGATAGGATACCAAGCGTTACTGCCGCCTTTACTTTTTCCTCGTCCACTTGTTTGACAACCTTAATACAATCGGTTAAATTCATTTTCTCCAATTTCTTCACCGTTTCTTCTTCACGGAATTTTTCCGCAACCCGTATTTGTCGTTGGAGCTCAAATGATTCAAAAGTGAGGACTCCTTTTTGATTTTCCCCAACCGTTAAATCAAAATATTGATTAAATGCTTTTTTCAATCGGGATAGCTCTTTGTCGATTTCCTTTGCCTGTTTATTTAATTGAAAAAATTTTTCCACCATCTCTTCCGTTATGAAGTCTTGTGTTTTTTCAAAAGTCGCCATACCCACTTCCCCCGTTTGAAATAAATTGTAATCATAATCAGAGCGAAAATCACCAATACGTTTATAACCATTTTTATGATCGAAAAAGGAAAATAGAACAGTTGTTTTTTATTTCGAACATGGGCAAGTTTTTTGTTCATTTAAGACAAAAAATCACCCACCGAAAATGCGGTTGGGTGATTTTTTTCATGAATTGACTTGAGAATAGGCCATTTCATCAATTTCTAAAATATATTTATATTGAAGCCTGGTAATTTCAAAGATTTTCAGCGGATCACGGAATGCTTCCGGATTTTCCTTCATTTCCACCAGTTCCATCGTTTTTTCATTTATTTCTTTATCAGTTTCTTCTGCCAAGCCCTTTAACTCTTCAAAAGCATTTTTGAAAAACAGTCGCAAATCCCGCTCAATGCCTTGCTCAATTAAATGAAACGGTGTAAAAAAGCGGTCAGCAATAGTTTCTACTATCGGTCCGTAATTTCCAGTTTCAATCAGCTGTTTAAAACCATTAACAAGCATCTCTTTATTTTGAATAATTTTACCAAACACTTTACCGGCACTTTTTAATAATACTTGCCTTGGCGTATAACGAAGCAAAATGTTTACCGGTTCATAATTGACCCCGCTTGTCAAACGGTCAATATCTCTCTCCCAATCTTCCAATATCATAAAATCACAAGGGAGTTGTAAACGATCAAATCCAATCAAAGAATTAAACCCTTCAGCAATCTCATCGAGGAATGTTTTTCCATCTTTCAACTCGGTTTCACACAACACAAGCCAATCACGAATTCTTGATAAAAACTTTGGCATACATTCCTCATTCAAATACGTTTCGATTTTCTTATTCATTTCGTCATTCAATTCGATATGAATGCGCTGGAAATCACGTTTTTTTGTAATTGTTTTAGCCGTATCTTTTAAAATTACAGGAATATCATTTACTAATTCCTTTCTTGTCTCCTCTTTTGCTAAAATAAACGATTTTCTAATCATATTAATTTTCTCTACAGTCAGGTCTTCCAACTGGTTGATCGCACCGTTTACTTTTCGGGCCAAGTCTTGTTTACTTTGAATCGTTTCTTCCAATTGACTTTTCATTTTCATCCGTTGATCGAACAAGTTTCTTATCTTTTTTTGTATCAAAAATAAGTATTTTTTCATTCGTTGATGCACCAGTTTATTTTGTTGCCAATCGGTTGTTAGGAAATCGGCCAATTTTTCCCGGTGTTCAATTGTATAATCGTAAACGAAAACTTCCGCACCCGGGTAACTTTTTGTTTCTTCGTTAGCATCGGTGCCAACCTGAATAAAATATGTTTTTAACTGAGGAAACTGCTGTTGAATCATTTCAATCCATTTTTGCCTCGATTCTGGCAAGCCTTGGTTTACATCTACCACAACCAGTAAGCTATCCAAAATTTGCATCGTTTCAATGAATGCATCTGTTAATCCGGATGCGCGATTCAATTCCGGCAATTCCACAATTACCAATTGATTACGTTCCAGCAATTGATTAGGTACATTTACTTCATAACAAATTTTCGCCGGCTTCCCTCGTTCCATTGATGCCATATATTGATCAAGTGATAATTCCTGTTCTTGATAATCCCGGTATTGAATAATTTTCATTTCATCACTGTATTTATAAATGGAAACGGCACCTTCCCGGTTGTTCCGCACAACCATTTCCTCTTGCAAAAAGTGATTAAGAAATCCGGTCTTTGTATCATGATTGAAACTGATGACACCGGTAAGTTGATGATGAAAATCCAGCGATTGTCGGGATAACGCTTGGATTCGAATATTATGATCGAGATTGTGTTTATCCGTCCAGTTATCAATGACGATATTTAGATCCTTGCTTTTTTCAAGAACATCAACATTGACCTCGGCATTAAACAAGATTTTTTCTGCTATTTTTAATGCATCAGCCTGAAATCGATCAGGGACAATTTCATTCCAAGCAAAAATGGCCGATGAAGGGAGAACTTCTTCCTCTTTTCCGACAATTTTTATCCATGCATTTAATAAATCAGGGATCATATTTGTAAGTTGTTTTAATGAGTAACTGCCGCCCATCAATTCGTCATATGTTTCTTTGTACTTTTTGGAAAGAAAATTATAGCTGTATCCTTCCTCTTCCCATTCCAAGTTTTTTAAGTACGTATTAAAAGCTTTCAACCATTGGAAAAATTCTTGTTCGGTTTCATAATTATTCCATAACGCTATGACCAGTTGTTCAAATAAGTCCGGGGCATTTTTTCTAGCAACGGTTAAAGCATCAAAGAAAAAGTTTGGTAATTGTTGTTTCGCATGCCCGTTTTTAATATATGCTTTTAGAAGTTCAAACCAACTAAGGTTTTCAGTCCGAATCCCTTCTTGTATTGCTAATTCCAAAGCACTTTGCCAATCTTCTTGTTTCTCAAAAAATGAACGTGCTAATTTGGTTACATTGGGATAGTCCGGATTTAATTTTACCATTTTCTTAATCATTTGATTGGCATTTTGGTATTTTTCTTGTTGGATGTAAAGAGAAAATAGTTGCAATAAAACTTCTGTACGTAAAGTGAGGGACTCTGTATTAATCGATTGATAGATACTTTCTGCTTCCGGATAGATGGCAAGTTCCAAATAGGCATCGGCGATATTTTTCTTCGCCCATTGTTCTAATTCGTTATGCACGTTTTCCCATTTAAAGATGGCTGCTTCATAATCTTTATTATGAAAATAGACTTCACCTTGGGCAAAACGAATTTCGGATGCATCGGGAAACTCCTTCTGTTCTTCCTCAGCAAATAATTCCCCTAAAATTTCAATTGGATGACGGGAATCATTTTCATGAATAAGCGACCGGTAATACATCTTCGTAATGAATTGTTTTTCCAACATTTTGACCACCTGGTTTTTTTTATTTCATTCATATTAACATATTCCATTCAATAAATAACTATTCTAACAAACTTTGTTCTCTATTATATATTAATTTCCTTTCAATTTCGTAACAATATGCAAGGGCAAGTGTTTTTTACCTGTCATGTTAATTTTTCCAATTTCATAACAATACGCAGGGGCAAGCATTTTTACCTGTCGTGTTATTTTTCCAATTTCAATAACAATACCAAGGTCAAGCGTTTTTACCGTTATTCTAATTTTTTATAAATATACGCAAGGTCAAGCGTTTTTTACCTGACCCTGAAATACATTATTCAAGAAATCTGTGAAAAATGATTCCACTGATGATGCCAAATAGCGCACCGCCCAAAACTTCAACCGGCTGATGACCTAACCTTTCGCGAAGTTTTCTTGATTTGCGATCATGGTAATGATAATCCTTTTGGCCACGTAACCGCTCCACTTCTTCTTCCAAATCATTTACTTTAATCGATAGCTCCCCTGCCTGCCTGCGAACACCTTGGGCATCATACATGACAAGCAGACCAAATATGGAAGCAAGGGCAAAATCAATCGTTTTTACTCCGCTTTTTTTGGCTATATATGTAGCAAGTGAAGCAACAACTGCTGAATGGGAACTTGGCATCCCGCCTGTTTCAAAGATCAAACGCCAATCCCACTTTCCTCCTGTTATTTTTCCGATTGGCATTTTTAAAAACTGTGCAATTCCAATCGTTGCAAGTGCTGTTATAATCGGCTTATTCATCAAACCACCTCCCATTTAGTGTTCTATGAACGAAACGGGATTATGTAAAATTTTTTTGTGACTTATCATGTTTCCATGCTGCTCGCTAACTTCATTCATTCATCTTTTTTGATTTCCTTACTGAAACACCTTGTTTAATGGTATTATTAAACACTTCTGAAAAAACAATCCCCATGGCAATTGCCCCGGCAATTAACGATGCTTTGGCAGCGAGTTCAATGGCTATACTATACTCATTGCTGACAAAATTCCTCATGGCATCATAAGCAAGGCCACCCGGTACCAGTGGGATAATACCTCCAACGATAAAAATAATCACAGGGGTTTTATACTTTTTTGCAAAAACATGACTAAGGGCCGAAATAAAAAACGCTGAGACAAAACTTGCCGGAACTGCATCAATCCTTTTTTCAACCATAGAAAAATAAATAAACCAGCCAATCATACCGACAAGTCCGCATTTTATAATCGCGTTTTTTGGTACATTAAAGAGGATTCCAAAGCCACTTGTTGCAAGAAAACTAGTAATTAATTGGGCAATCAATGTTTCCACATCCTTAACCGGTTTTTCTAATCATCTTCTGTTCAATGGCATTCATTTAAAAAATCGCATAAGCAACCGCTATACCTGCTCCGATGGCAAAAGCTGTCAACAATGCCTCTGCTCCCTTCGCTAATCCGGAAATCAAGTGTCCAACCATCAAATCTCGAATGGCATTCGTAATCAGCAGTCCGGGAACAAGCGGCATAACCGAACCGATAATAATTTTATCTGCTTGGTCGCCGATTCCTGTATAAACAAAAATATTCGCAGTAAATCCAATAATTAATGATGAAACAAACTCAGAAAAGAAACGAACTTTCACGATTTGATGAATGGTAAGAAAACAGAAATAGCCGATACTACCGGCAACGATCCCCGGTAAGACATCGATCCATTTTCCTAAAAACATAATAACAAAACATCCACTGGCAATACCGGCAGCTAATATTTGGATCGGGACGGAAAAAGATATATTTTCCTTTTTTATTTGTTTTAGTCGCTCGTACGCTGATTCCATTGTCCATTTTCCTTCACTAATTTCCCGGGAAAGGCTGTTGACGGTAGCAATTTTATTCAAATCAGTTGTTCGCCGTTCAATTCGTTTCATTTTCGTTCCGGCCGGATACAGCTCTCCGTTAACGGCAAAAATAATTGCGGTGGGCGTCACGTAACTTTCTGCATTTTCTACACCGTAAGCATGCGCAATTCGGACCATTGTATCCTCTACCCGATATGTCTCCGCCCCGCTTGCCAACATGATTTCTCCGGCAAGCAAACAAATCTCACTTACATCTATGTAATTTTGTCTATTTTTCTCCATTCTCGTTCCCCACTTTTTTCGAATCATATAAGCTTGAAACTCGGTTATTTCCTTGTCAAAATTGCTTTATATTCAGTTTGAAAATTGAAATTTGTTCGCTTGAATTGCGGACTTTTTGTCTTATCAAAATTGTCATATTCAGTTTAAACAATGAAATCCGCTCGTTTGAAATGAGGTCTTTTTTTCCAATGTCAAAATCGCTTCTCATTCAGTTTATACAATGAATTTTGCTCATGCAACGGGTTTTTAAAATACTGCAGTTTAGATTTGTTTGAAATTATCCGGTGTCTTTGCAGGGATCGTTTTTCGTTTTGATATAGATGGGAACAGACTCCGAAAATTACCTGTTCTCCTTTGCAAGCATAATCTTCTAATTTTTTGCAGTTCCCAACAATCTCCAAAATTATTATTTTTATTTGTTTTTGGACCAGATTGACTTATCACCTAAAACCGACCCCTTTCAATTTGAAAACAATATTTTTTTCGCTACATTGTCATTGGTTGTATTTAGGAAAATGGGAAATACGCCCGGTCATTTCTTGGTTATTTTCATAAAAATATAGGGTATTGACTATAAAAAGAGGAGAGTGCTTGCCCGTGTACCCGTATTATTATTATCCGACTTATCCGGTTACTCCGATTGAAGGGGACGGATATAATAACATGATGGAAGTTGATGAAGAATACTTTTACAGACAACCCCCTGCATTAGAACGTCGCGTTACCCAACTTGAACGGCAAAACGAACGACAATCCGAAGAACTGACGAGACAAAATAATGAAATTGGCAGACTGAATCAGGAAATTAGAAGAATCAATCAAGAAATAAGAAGATTAAATGGTGAAGTGACAAGATTAAATGATGTCAACCAACAACAAACACGCAGATTACAACGGTTAAATCAACGGTTACGTAACGTTGAAAATCGCCTCAACATCCCGTTTACAGCAAATGAAGACGGATTTTAACTTGTTGTTACTTTATACCTACAATATCAGGATTGGGACAGAACGTGAAGTGAACAAATGAAACGGATTTAACTTATTACAGTGTGCTTTGCCAGGCTCCTTTTGAAGTCTGGCGTTTTTATTTAATTAGGTTGTTTAGAAAGAAACATATTTGTTTTTACGGCTTAACTTGGTCGTAGTACTGTTGATATAGATAAAGGGGCTTTGACTCTGAATATAGTAGTCGATGTTGTATGTAGCTCCGTTGATGGGACTCTTTTGATGTTGGGAAGATTGTTGGATTTTACTCTCAAAGTTAGACCTTTTCCTGATGAGCCTACTCACCTTAACCATTTTTTATCTTGTTCTCTATAAAAATTAGTTGTATAATTTAAACCGTTCATTTTTCGGTTAAGACCGACGTGGTTCGAAACCATCCCACGTAAAAAAACTAAGGAAAGGAATTTGTTAAAATGAAATTAAGAACAATTACTATTAACGGAATTGTTGCGGCGTTATACATTGCGATTACTGCCGTGATTCAACCAATTGCCTTCTCGAACATCCAGTTTCGGATTCCGGAAATTTTTAATCACCTCGTTGTATTTAACAAAAAGTACTTCTTCGGGGTCGTGATTGGTGTCTTTTTATCCAATTTATTTTTCTCCACATTGTTGCCATATGATTTAATTTTTGGAGTAGCTCACACAGTTATTTCCCTTTCTATCACAATATTATTAAGTCGTTATATTAAAAATATTTGGGGGCGAATGCTCGCAAATTCATTTGTCTTTTCAATAATGATTTTTATTGTTGCATATGAGTTGAAATTAGCAATTGGTGTACCTTTCTGGGAAACATGGCTATTAACTGCGGTTGGCGAGTTTGCTGTGATGGTCATAGGTATGCCGATCATGAATGCGATTTACAAACGAGGAATTTTGTAAAAGGAAAAACCGGACTGTTATGTAGTCCGGCTTTTTAAAACTTTGGTTAGTTTGTATTTTCATTATTTATTTAGTATAAAGTTTTGTATATGATAAAAGGACAGTTCTCTGGGATTTTTTGATTATTTTATTTCATAGGCTGATGATGCTGTTCTATGAGACTATTTTGCTTGTTTTCCTCGTTGTTTTGTCCCATAGAGCTTTTCTATGGGACAGTTGGGCTTGATTTTTGTACCACTTTGTCTCATAGACGGCGGGTGATGCTGTTCTATGAGACTATTTTGCTTGTTTTCCCCGTTGTTTTGTCCCATAGAGCCTTTCTATGGGACAGTTGGGCTTGATTTTTGTACCACTTTGTCCCATAGACGGCTGGTGATGCTGTTCTATGAGACTATTTTGCTTGTTTTCCTCGTTGTTTTGTCCCATAGAGCTTTTCTAGGGGACAGTTGGGCTTGATTTTTGTACCACTTTGTCCCATAGACGGCTGGTGATGCTGTTCTATGAGACTATTTTGCTTGTTTTCCTCGTTGTTTTGTCCCATAGAGCTTTTCTATGGGACAGTTTTCCTTGATTTTTGTACCACTTTGTCTCATAGACGGCTGATGACGCTGTTCTATGAGACAGTTTGGCTTATTTTCCTCGTAGTTTTGTCCCATAGAGCCTTTCTATGGGACAGTTTTCCTTGATTTTTGAACCCTTTTGTCTCATAGACTGCTGGTGATGCTGTTCTATGAGACTATTTTGCTTATTTTTCCCTTTGTTTTGTCCCATAGACGACCTAGTTACCTTTACTTCAACAAACCATTTTCGCTTATTTTCTTTGCAATCTCTTTACCGTTCTCAATACAGTCTGGAATGCCAACACCGTAATAAGAGCAGCCTGCGAGAAAGATGTCCGGGTATTTTTGCGCGAACTGCTCCTCCAATGAAGATACAGTATCAGGATGGGTAATTTGGTATGTCGGCATTTGGTCTGTCCACTTTGTTACTGTACTCACAACCGGTTCCGCATTTATATGTAAACTTTTTTCAATATCCGCCTTAGCAATTTTTAATAAACCTTTGTCATTCAAATCTTTAATTTCAGAAAACCTTGGATGACTACTTTTGTAAAATAAACGGATGAGTAAATTTCCACCCTTTGAAGTATGTTCCCATTTCCGACTTGTCCATGTACAAGCATTACAAAACAGATCATTATCTGGCGCTATATAGCCTGTCCCATTTTCAGGTAACACCCCGTCCGAAACCGAATATCCTACATACACACTAATCAAAGAGCTTGTCTTTATCTTTGAAAACTCTTCATGTAATTCTTTATCAGAAAATAGGCGGCTGGCATGATTATGGGGAATACTCAAAACAATGGAATCAGCCTCAACTACTTTGCCGTTAGTAAAATAGACCTTATATCCCTTACCATCCGTCTTATTAATTTGCTCCACTTCATGTTCCAACCAAATCTCTGTTTTTTCCAACCGGTTTGCCATCGCATCAATAATCGTTGATAATCCGTTGTTAAACGAGAGGAATTTTTTGTCATCTTTACCTAAAAACTGATTTTTATTTGTTGCAAAACCTTTCATAATGCTTCCATATTTTTCTTTATACTCCAATACATATGGCAATGTTGAAGCAATTGTTAAATTATGTAATGTTCCGGAATAAACACCTGATAAAACAGGGGCAATTTGCTTTTCGACCAGTTCCTTGCCAAGATAATATTCTAAAAACTCTCCAATTGAATCATGCTCTGTAAATTTTCTATCATTAATGTAAAAATCCTTTAATGCCTCCACTTTTCCATGATCCGATAATAATGGACTTTCCGCCAGTGATTGAATACTTGTCGGAATACCGAAGACCGAATCTCGCGGTATTTGTTTTAATTCACCTTCTCTAAAAAGAAAAGATGTACCGACCGCATTATAGACAGCCTCCTCTTCAAGCTCCAGTTCTTCAATGAGGCCGGAATCTTTCATCTTTCTCGCAACAATTGAATCTGCCCCTGTTTCCATAATAAAACCGTTTTCTTTTACTGTCCGGATTTTTCCTCCCAGTTGGGCTGCTGAATCGACTAACAATAACTTTAAATCCCGCTTTTGTTTTGCAGCTTCTTTTTCTAACGTATACACGACAGAGAGACCGGTGATGCCCCCACCAACAATTAAAATCGTTTCCATTTTTTCACTCCTCACGATGAATTTCGTCTACCAATCTTTCCACAGTCCGCCGATATAAATTGCTCATATAAGATAGAGAAGAAATCAACAATACCTTTTCTAAGTAATCGGAGTCTTCATCCTCGAAGTGCTGAATCTCCTCCGTTGTACCGGAGACCAATTCCCGGAAGTCCCGTCTGAATTGATTCACATTTTGTTCTACAAGTGCTAGAAAGCTTGTATATAGTAGATCTAATCGAAAATTCTCTTTAACAATCTTTTCATTCAATTTTTCCAGTACATGTTTTATATCATTAATAGAAATAGTGCCTTTTAATTGATAAATGATGCTAATAAGAAGCAAATGATCCCGGGAATACTTTTTATTGTTTATCGGGAAAAACAATTTTCCTTTTGCGTAATTATTAATCATCGTCTTTGTTAATATTTTATCATCTTCATTTCTTTTTGTACCGCTATATTTACTTTCAAACAACTGAATGACTTGGTCCATATATAAATCAATATTTGGAATATCATCAAGTGTAATATTTTTATCAAGTTGCAATTGTTCAAGAAATTGCTCTGTATTTTCCAATAATAGCCCTCCATATATATTTCATTCTACATAAATTTTATCTTTTTTTATAGAAAAAGTAAATGTTAACTACATGATCAGTTTAGACCGTTCTCCTATATAGTCCAAAAAACTACATATCGAGGTTAAGGGATTTTAAAGCAAATTATAGTAGCAAAGAGGGGAAAAATGCTGCCGCACCCGAACCCGATTGGTTCAACTAACAAATCCGTGGGAGAGTGGCCTTTTGCAAAATTGTTAACCATTACTGCACTGTTGACGGGTAACTAACAACCCCGTCAGGAGAGGCGCCTTTCTCGGAATCGATAACCACTTTCGACGGGCAACCAACAAATCCGTGGGAGAGTGACCCCCACGGATTGAAGATTTCCTTTATTTTTGCGGTTGTTGCATTTCTTTTTGCCTTAGTTCTACGCGGCGGATTTTCCCCGAGGCAGTTTTAGGAAGTTCCTCGACAAACTCGATTTTCCTCGGATATTTATACGGGGCGGTTAAATTTTTTACATGCTCTTGAAGTTCGGCAATAAGGTCTTCCCCTTTCTCCATATGCGGATCAACCAAAACGACAAAAGCTTTAACGACATTGCCTCGATCAGGATCAGGACTGGCCACAACAGCACATTCACGAACGAGCGGATGTTTCGTCAATGCGTCTTCTACTTCAAATGGTCCAATTGTATAACCCGAACTGATAATGATATCATCACTGCGACCTTCATACCAAAAATAGCCATCTTCGTCTTTTTTCGCTTGGTCTCCTGTTAAATACCAATCCCCGCGATAAGCCTTCTGTGTCCGTTCAAAATCTTTATAGTATTCCTTAAATAAGGTCGGAGTGCTTTTATGGACGGCAATATCACCTACTTCCCCGATGGCGCACGGTTTTCCTTCGTGATTAATAATTTCCACTTGATAACCCGGTATCGCCTTACCCATGGATCCTTTTTTCAATTTGGTTCCCGGTAGCGTTCCGATTAATAAAGTGTTTTCAGTCTGGCCGTAACCATCCCGAACCGTAATACCAAACTCCTTTTGAAATGTTTCAATAACTTGGACATTCAGCGGCTCTCCAGCAGAAACTGCACTTCTTAATGCCGGCAACGAATAGTCTGAGAGATTATTTAATTTTGCCATAAACCGGTATTCTGTCGGTGTGCAGCATAGTACATTTACCTGATATTTCTGCAAAAGTTGTAAGTAATTTGCTGCATCAAAACGTCCATTATAGACAAATGCGGTTGCCCCCATGCCGATCGTTGAAACAAACGGGCTCCAAATCCATTTTTGCCAACCGGGGGCTGCGGTTGCCCAAACAAGATCCCCTTCTTTAATATCAAGCCATAGGGACGGAGCAATTTGTAAATGAGCAAAAAACCAGCCATGATTATGGACGACTGCTTTCGGATTTCCTGTCGTTCCGGATGTATATGGTAACAGGGCCATTTCATCTCTTTTTGTTTTTTCACCGACGAAGTATGCGCTTTCATTTTCTGCAAACCTCGTTAAAGATGTCCATCCCTCTGTCTCATGTTCACCGATAATTAATTTATATTTCAAAGTCGGAATTGGTTCGGTAATTGAATCGACTTCATTTGTCAAATGATTATAAACAATTACGGCACTTGCTTCTGAATGGTTTATTCGGTAAGTTAAGTCTTTGGCCCGAAGCATCTCAGAACAAGGGATCATCACGAGACCGGCTTTTAGACATGCCAAATAGATATAATAAGATTCAGGTACTTTTTGTGTGATTATAAGAACACGGTCGCCTTTTTTCAATCCGAGATTAACTAAAGCATTCGCATATCGGTTCATTTTTTCAACTAAGGAGACATATGTAATATTTTTTTCTGATCCGTCCGTCCCCACCCATTTAATCGCTACTTTATACGGATCTTTGGAAAACTTCTCTACTTCCTCGGTAAAATTATAATATTCCGGGGCAATTAAATTGATCATATGTTTCAACTCCTATGATTATAAATATTATTTTAATTATACTATAGTTTTGAATTTATGAATATTATTTTTTTCATGAATGATCGATAAAATTGCATCAAGTAAATATTGACTGTGTCATGTTGTGGGTGTATCATTATAAGTAGTTTTAATAACTACTTATCATTACAGGGAGATGTTGTTTTTGGGAAAATATATTCGTGAACCAATCAATAGTTTAACGCATTTGGTCGGGATTTTTTTATCAATTGCCGCACTTGTTCTTATGATTGTTAAGGTAGTGACAACTTCCGGGTCGGCTACAAGTTTGACAGCTGTCATCGTTTTTGGCATTAGCTTAATTTTATTATATACAGCTTCAACAACGTATCATTGGGTCATTTCTAACAATAAAGTGATTTCCTTTTTACGAAAAATTGACCATTCCATGATTTTTGTATTAATTGCCGGAACTTATACACCACTTTGTTTAATTAGCTTAAAGGGAACGCTTGGTTGGACAATGTTTGGGATTATAACCGGACTCGGAGTCGCCGGGGTTGTGTTTAAAATGGTATGGTTTAATTGTCCCAGGTGGTTATCAACAGCAATTTATATCGGGATGGGTTGGATTGCCATTTTTGCAATTTCTCCACTAGCAAAATCAATTCATATTGGTGGCGTTCTTTTCTTAATCTTAGGCGGGGTCATTTACACAATCGGCGGAATTATATACGGAGCCAAGCCAAAATTTTTAACTTTTAAACATATGGGCTTTCATGAAATCTTTCATCTGTTCATTTTGCTTGGAAGTCTCATGCATTTCTTATGCGTATACGAATTTGTGTTATAATAGTTTATCGGAATTTAGGAGCAGGTCCCTCATTTCATTAGGGTTTTGCTTCCTTTTTGAAGGAGTGTATAAAATTGGCAGAACATCATTTTCATTTGCAGGCACATTGGCCGGGGTTAAGGAATGACGTTGGTGATATTGCTGTCGGGAATTTGGTGACCAAAATCTCTATCCCGCCGGAAATGGATGGACCGGGTGTCGGAACAAATCCGGATGAAATGCTTTTGGGTGCTGCGGCAACTTGCTATATCATTACCCTTGCTGCCATGATGCAAAGAAGTCATTTGGATAAAAAAGATTTATTGATGGAATCAGAAGGAATTGTGGATGTGACGAATGGTGTATTTACATATAAAAAAGTCATTCATCGGCCAACAATTATCTTAAAAGAAGATGCAACTTTCGAGGATGAAAAATTAGCTCAACGATTAGCGGAAAAAGCAGAAAAATCATGCATGATCAGTAGAGCTATTCAAGGAAATGTCGAACTCGAATTGCAAGTAACGATTAAAAAAGGATAAATGAAGTGTGTACATCCATGGCTGCTCGAACAACCATGGATGTTTTTTATCCGGTCACCATCTGACTTTTTAAAAAGACACTGATGTAGTACATGTATCAATTCAATTTTATTTCTTCAAAAGCATGGGACCTTCTGACTACAGTAGTCATTATCGATTTCAAGCTTTCATTTTTTAAGTAAATGTTTAACCGAATATACCGGGTGATACAGAAGCATCCACGGGCCGGAATAGCGCATGACGGCCTTTATTTTTTGGCGATAAACCGGTTTGTAACAATGGACTTTGCAATTGGAACAAGCTGATTTTTCCTCTCCAAACCGGCAATAAGATAATCGTTTATGTGCATAATGTAACAAATCTTGACAGTCATCACATAATTCATTTTGGTGATGTTTTTTTCTACAGTAGATTTCGATCATTTTCTGCACTGTTTCTTTTTCCTCTTGAATTTTTGGACCATCATTCAGTTTCCTCATATGAGTCCCCTCCTTATGAAACGTCCTACGCATTTGATCTACCCATAGTTCGTACAATAGAAAAATTAAAAACAACCTCTGTAATTTTAGGTTACCACAAAGGAACACCCCGCCAGAATCTCTTTTTTGAAAAGTTGCTAACAATTACCTTAAGAGCCAAAACAACTTCAGCATTGGAAACTTTGGTTTACGCCGACCTATTTGGCAGAACCATCTTTATGTAAAACTTGGTTTCTATTAATCCTATCGTGCAAGTTTTTTTGGAAGGCAAAATAAAGAACAATTATTTTCGTTTTTAAAATAATTTTGGAGGTCTCAGGCACCTGTTAAAAATGATCTGAATTTGTCTGATTTTAGGGTAGATTTAGGTCTTTTGGATAATTGACTTTTTTCTCCTCCTGTATTTCATAGCAAAATATGTCTAATATTAAGACATTTATGTAACATTTGTCCTATTCTGAATTATCTATTGATATTTTTAAAAAAAATGATACTATTAAACTACTTTCCTGATTTTACAGAGGTAAAAAGTCGGGAATATAAGGGGGTGTTGTCAAATAAGGGATAAAGTCGTTGAAAAACTTTCATTCACTAAGGAAAAAGGGGGAAGGAGTATTGAACAGGAAAGGTTTTAAAAAATTACTTAGCAGTTTACTAATCTTTATACTTATTTTCACACTGTTTCAACCGGCATTTTCCCATGCTCAAACAAACACGAACATCCAATCTAGTAAACAAGTAAACAGTGATGAAAGAATCTCACAATTAAAAAATATCATCAATCAACAAAAAGAGCTTTTAAAGAAAGATCCATATTTAGATTCATCCTTAAAAATGGCAAAAAGTGATGGTGAAGTTAAAGTTATTGTTCAGCTTTCCGAAGAACCTGTCGCACTTGCAAAAGGAAAGCAAACAGTAAAGGGTAAATCTTTCTCTCAAAAACAGGCAAGTACTGTTAAAAACAAAGTACTAAATCAACAAGCAAGATTTGAGAAACAATTGAAAGCAGAAAAGATTAATTATAAAAAAGGCTTTACATACCATCAAGCTTTTAATGGGATGTCACTTACCGTAAATAAAAGCGAATTACAGAAGCTGTTAAAGTTAAATGGGGTTGTAAGCATACACCCGGATGAAGAAGTTCATGCATTGGAAGTAAAAAAAGATGATACGGTAAAAGCAGCAATGATGGACAGTAATCCACACCTTAAGATCCCGGAAATTTGGAAGATGGGATATGAAGGTCAAGGCGTAAAAGTTGCTGTTCTTGATACAGGAATTGATTACAACCATCCGGAATTGAAAGATGTTTATAAAGGTGGCCATAATTTTATCATTCATGGCAGTAATTATGCTCGTGATCGTGCAGAAGATGATCCTTATGAAACAACACCGGAAGATAGACCAGATAACATGCCGGAGTTCGATGAAGACGGAGATGCTTTTTATACTTCCCACGGAACACATGTAGCAGGCATCATTGCTGCACAAGGAAATAATAAATATAACATTAAAGGAGTTGCACCAAAAGTTGATTTGTATGCTTATCGTGTACTTGGTGCATATGGCAGCGGTTCAACATCAGGAATAATTGCCGGTATTGACAAAGCAGTTGAAGAAAATATGGATATAATCAATCTATCTTTAGGTGGCGGTAGTAATAGCCAAACCGCTCCAGATGCAATTGCTATTAACAATGCGACTTTAGCAGGTGTCACTGCAGTCGTTGCAACCGGAAACAGCGGTCCTGGTCGTAGTACGATTGGCAACCCAGCATCTGCTGCACTGGCAATTTCTGTAGGAAACTCGACATTGCCAGAAGAAACATACCAAGCAACACTCACTGTTGAGGCGGGAGATTTTCGCGATGAATACAAGGCAAGTTTAATGGGCTGGACATTTGGAAAAGATCCATCCGAAACATTAACAGGTGAATACGACGTCGTAGCTGTTCCCGGCTTTGGGACGGAATCAGACTACGAAGGTCTTGATGTAAAAGGAAAAATTGCCCTCGTATCACGCGGAGAAATTCCTTTTGTCGATAAAATTGCGGCAGCTAAAAATCATGGTGCAGCGGGTCTCCTGGTTCATAATAATGTTGGTGAAGCACCATCAGGTATTTTACTTGGTAATTCATTTGCCTTTATTCCTACCTTTGACATTTCAACAAAAGATGGGAACGCATTTAGAAAAGCAATTGAGGCAACAGCCAATAAAACAGGAAAAGTAACCATTAGCGGATATGAAAAAGGCACAACTGAAGGGGATAAAATCAATGATTCCAGTTCACGCGGGCCATCTACACCAACGTTTGACATTAAACCAGATGTCTCGGCACCTGGAACAAATATTATGTCATCTGTTCCGGCCTATGGAAAAGATTACCCTGATGCTGATTACTCTGAAGCCTATGATCGTTTTACCGGGACAAGCATGGCTACACCACAGGTTGCAGGTATAGCAGCATTACTTTTATCAAAAAATCCTGATTGGACACCATTTGATGTAAAAGTAGCAATATCGAATACAGCAAAACAATTAGATACTAAATTATATGATGTATTTGCTCAAGGTCCGGGACGTGCTCAACCGCTTGAAGCCATGAATGCAGAAGCTCTTGCCTATGCACTCGATACAACATCCTTTGAAGAAAAAACAATTGAATATGAAAAAGGAACGGTGACATTTGGTAAAGTTGCACCAGATCCTGAAAGTGAGAAAAAAATCACAAAACAAATTGCAGTTAAAGACTTAGTAGGTAAACCTAGTAATTTTGATGTCAGTGTAGAAGTGACCAAAGCAGCTACAGGCGAAATGGCAGATGCTCGTGTAACCGTAGATAAATCATCGTTTACTTTAAATGGAACGGAAACACTAAATGTAACATTGACTGTTCCTGCCGGGGAGGAATCGCCAGATAATGAAATGCTTGGATACATTCATTTGACAAATGGTACGACTAAGTTAATCTTACCATTCGCTGCCGCTTTCTCAACAGCAGGTCCAGCCGGGTTATCATATTACCAACTTCTGGATAATGCAATCTCACCAAATGGGGATGGTAAATATGAAGAAACCGCTCTCCAATTCGGTTTGTTAGGTGACGAAGAATTGATGTCCCTTGAATTATGGGATGCTCAAAATCCGAGTGGCGGACCGTTTGGCGATGGCTATTTAGGCTATTTTGCATTCCAGCCATTACCAGCCGGGGATTGGAAACTCAAAATTGATGGAACATACTTTGATTGGGAAACGGGAGAAAAAACCGAAATACCGGAAGGCGTATACACGGTTGATTATAATTCATGGGATCTTGCAAACGAAACGATTACTTTCCTTGCAGATGACGGTCCATTATTTGTGAAAACATCAACACCGGAAATCGAATTTAATAAGACGGAAGAAATCAAAGGATCGGAATACGAGCTTACAGGTTCCATTAACGATAAATTTATTGATTTCAAGTCCGCTGTAGAGGAAGCTTTTGGTATCCCATATGATGTCAATGAGAAATTAACCGTCACTTATCGTGTTACGGATAAAGATGGAAATGATGTGGGAAGTGGTCCTGTTACGCTAAAACAAGATGGGTCATTTGCGATTTCCTTAACTAAACTTCCAGCAGGCGAAAATACAGTAACACTACATGTAGAAGATATTGTTGCAAACGCTAGTGACAAGGAAGTAAAACTAAACGTTGAGGGCGAGCAAAAAGATGTTCACATTACATTAACACCGTCAACGACTGAACCAACAGAAGGGCCGGTTACAGTAAAAGTCGACACAGATAGTACATCTCCGCTAGTTTCTATGAAATGGTTACAAGGAGAAAAGACAGTAGAAGACTTTGCCAATGCCGGAAATGACATTGACCTTGAAAAGAGTGAATTCAATGTAACAGAAAACGGCACCTACACTGTCTATGTGAAAAATAGTGAGAATGTAGAAGCTGTTCAAACCATTACAGTGGAAAACATTAAAAAACCAGCTGAGAATTTTGCAATTACATTAACACCGTCAACAACTGAACCAACAGAAGGGCCGGTTACTATTTCTGTTAACACAGACAGTAAAGCAGATCTTGTGGCACTTAAATGGTTACAAGGGGAAAAGACAGCGGAAGATTTTGCTAATGCCGGATATGCTATCGACCTAGACAAGAAAACCTTTGATGTAACCGAAAATGGTATCTACACGGTTTATGCAAAAAATAGTGAAAACGCGGAAGTTGTTCAAACGATAAAAATTGAAAATATCACAAAACCAGCTGATGAATTCACCGTTACATTAACACCTTCAACAGTTGAACCGACGGAAGGGCCGGTTACGGTAAAAATTGAAACGAACAGTGAAGCAGATCTTGTTTCCATGAAGTGGTTGGAAGGCAAGAAGGCAACGGAAGACTTTGCCAATGCCGGAAACGAAATTAATCTTGAAGAAAGCAGCTTTTCTGTAACTACAAACGGTGTCTATACCGTTTATGTAAAAAATAGTAAAGGTGTGGAAGTAGTTCAAACCATTGAAATTAACAATATTGTCATTCCTGCGGTAAGTATTGCGTTAACACCTTCTACAACGGAAGAAACAGAGGGACCGGTATCTATTAAAGTTGATGCAGACAGTACTTCGGCGCTTGTCGAATTAAAATGGTTAGAAGGCAAACAAAATGTGGACGCTTTTCATAATGCCGGAAATCCAATCGACCTTGAAGCGAAACAATTCGATGTAACTGAAAATGGAACGTACACTGTTTATGCAAAAAACAGTGGTGGTGCAGAAGCAGTACAAACTATTACGATTGATAATATTAAAGTTGTGGAAAAAGAAGAGATCGTTATTACAACACCATCTATTGCAAATGGTGTAGCAACAATTTCGGATGATGATATTGATAGAGTGAAAAATGGCGGAACCTTCATTATTGAACTTGGTAAAGCAGATAAAGTACGCGTCTTCCTAACAGCAGATCAAATTAAAACACTAAAAGAAAAACAAGTATCTTTGATTATCCGGAATTACGCTGTCGAAATCCAAATCCCATCGAATAATTTAGCGGATGGTGAGGATATTTCTATTGACGTACGAAAAGTAGACGATGTAGCCAGTGCAGATCAAGCGGTTAGTGGAGTTTACGACTTTACCATTTATGCCGGTGATAAGGTAGTGAGTGATTTTGGTGAGCCAATTATCCTCGTGTTTACTGTCGATAATGACAAAGTTAAAAGCACAGACAAGCTAAACGTATATTACTACAACGAAGAAATGAAAAAATGGGAGCTTATACCAAATGCGGTGCATAAAGACGGCAAAGTTTCCGTTGGGATAAATCATTTTAGTACATTCGCAGTATTCGCAAAAGATCCGAATAAGAAAGATCCTGTTCCATTACCAACTCCTGGCGGGCAAGATCCTGTTCCAGAACCAAATCCTAGTGGAAAAGAAGATCCTAAGGGACCTAGTCCAAAAGATGCTGGCGATAAAAACCAAAGTATTTATGATGGTTCCAACCAAAACAGTGGAAAGAATGGCGGAGAATTGCCAAATACAGCGACACCATACAATAATTATTTTATCATTGGTTTTGTACTCGTTATGATTGGTGTAGCTGCTGTCTATTTCCAATACAGAAGAAAAAGAAAAACAATGATGTAATTCAACAAATCAAATAGGGGTGTTTATAGAAGAACACCCCACTCTTAAAGAAAACTCGGTATTTGCCGAGTTTTCTTTATTTTCCCCTAACAACAACCCTTTTTATTAAAAATCACGTTATATTTTCTCACATAATATTTCAAAAACATATTGACAATTCAAAGTGCTAATATTAAAATGTGTATTATAAACATTATGTTATGTTTTCTAACATAATAATGTAATAAAAATTATACAAGGAGGAGAAATGTAAATGGATGAAATGTATTTAATGAACAGTTTGTGGACCATGGTTAGTGCAATTTTAGTTATTTTTATGATTGCTGGATTCATATTACTGGAAGCCGGGTCAACTCGAATGAAGAACGCGGGACATATTGCCGGTAAAACCATTTTCACTTTTGGTTTAGCATCCATTGTTTTCTGGGCTATCGGCTATGCATTTATTTTTGGCGATAACGCAAACTTTTTTGTTGGCATGAGTGATTTCTTTTATAATGGTGCGTTAGCCGAGGACGGGGGCTTGGCTGACACGGTATTTTTCTTATTCCAATTAGCATTCGCCGGTATTTCCATCACCATTGCTCTTGGCGGTTTTGCTGAACGAGCTAAATTTTCCGCTTATGTTGTTTTTACGATTCTTTTTGGCATACTTGTCTATCCGGTTATCGCCCACTGGATTTGGGGCGGCGGTTGGTTAGCAGAGCACGGGAAACAAGACTTCGCTGGTTCTACCGTCGTTCACTTGACCGGTGCTATGGCGGCCCTTGCAGCTACGATTCTTTTAAAACCACGGATTGGCAAATATAATAGAGACGGCTCTGCCAATAATATTGCCGGGCATAACCAAGTTTATACCGCTTTAGCTGTCCTTATCCTTTGGGTTGGCTGGTTTGGATTTAACGCAGGTAGTACGGTTTCTGTCGACGGGGCATTTTTCGGATTTGTTGCCTTAAATACGAATTTGGCGGCAGGTGCCGGTGCTGTTGCAGCTACATTCATTTCATGGCTGGTACTTGGAAAACCTGATGTCCCAACGCTTTTAAACGGTGCATTGGCCGGTTTAGTTGCCATTACCGCATCCTGTGCCTTTGTTGAACCATGGGCAGCAGTTGTCATCGGGTTCATTGCCGGCGTACTAGTTTTCTATAGTGCTAGATTTTTTGAAAAGAGAAAAATTGATGACCCGATTTTCGCACTATCGGTTCATGGAACTGCCGGTGTGTGGGGAACCTTATCAACCGGATTTTTCGCTACAGAAGAACTGGCAACGGTTGGTCAGGCCGGATTGTTTTACGGTGGCGGACTCCATCAGTTGGGCGTCCAAGCATTAGGCGTTGTTACTTCGGGTTTATATGCATTTATCATTTCTTTTGTCATCCTAATCGTTATGAAAAAATTAGTCGGTATCCGCGTATCAGAAGAAGAGGAAATCATGGGTCTCGATATAAGCGAACATGGAAGCTATGGCTATCCAGAACAAATGTCAGCTAATTCAACTTCGAAAATAAGTTCCTGATATAATGGGAATAAGAGGAGAAGACTTCTTCCCCTCCTCTTTTGATTATGAATGTGAAAAGGATGATCACATATGACTGACCATTCTTATAGAAAGATCCAGGAGTGGAAAGATCAACATATCCGAGAATCTATGACGGATACACGCAGCTTAAATGATTTTCATGATACGGTTATGAAAAAAGCTTTTGAAGCGGCGGTACAAAAAATAGATAAAGGTCAGCCACCGTGCAAATTTTCTTGGTTTATTACAGGCAGTGGCGGTCGCTTGGAACAGGGGGTAACAAGCGACCAGGACCACGGTCTTATTTATGAAATTGAAAATAAAGAAAACCATGATTATTTTTTTACACTCGGAAAAGAACTTTCGGACGGATTGAACGCAGTCGGTTATCCGTACTGTACCGGCAATATCATGAGTTCCAATCCCCTCTGGTGTAAATCGTTTGATAGTTGGAAAAAACAATTATACTCATGGATGGAGGAAAAAAGTTGGGAGACGATCCGGTATTTACAAATCTTTTATGATGCCCGAAATATCGTTGGTACCAACCAAATGATCCACCAGTTAAAAGATTTGATTTTTCAATATCAAAAAGACGATCGAGCATTAATTGTTCGATTTGCTGAAAATGTCAAGCATACGAAAAAAGGTGTCGGACCGATGGGGAATATTTTAATTGAAGAAAAAGGGGAACATCATGGATCAATAAATATTAAATACACTGCATTCCTTCCCTATGTTAACAGCATTCGTCTTTTAGCCATCAAGGAAGGACTATATGAAACTTCGACCTGTGATCGAATGGACAGACTTATGGAGAACATGGTATTGGCACGATTATTGCACGGAAAAAAGGAACATTTTGAAGCTTTACTGCAACTTCGCCTTTTGTCAATAAAAGAAGACACATATGAAGACTCCCATTATTTAAACACTCGAAACTTATCAAACCATCAAAAAGCGTTATTAAAACAGATTATAAAAGAGGGGCAAAAACTGCATAAACAGACGATTAATCTGGTAAAGAAAGGTGTTCAAAATGGCATTTGAACCGTTTATCGAATTCTTTCGGGGCATCCAACATAAATTCTCCACAGGTACATCGCCGGAAAGACCCATTGTACAAAATAAAGAACAAATGGCGTACATGAGACAATTGCAGAGGGAAATCAAACAGAAAGACATTTTGCATATCCCGTTTGATCGATTAGATTTAGTCGTTTTTGATATAGAAACAACGGGGTTTTATCCGTATCAGGGAGATGAGATGATATCCATTGGCGCTGTAAAAATTATTCACGGAGAAATTCGGGAAGAGGAAACCTTTTATTCCCTTGTTCATACAGAAAAAGAAATATCTCCGGAAATTGAAACTTTAACCGGAATTAATAATGACCAATTGTTGAATGCACCAACCCTCCCCGAAGTCATCGATCAATTTTTACATTTCAGCAAAGACTTCCCGCTTGTTGCCCATCATGCAGTACATGAGAAATCCTTCCTGCAAAATATTTTTTGGAAATTATACCGAAAACCACTGCAACTACGGATAATTGACACTTCTTTTTTATATCGGATAGCAGAACCGGATCTGAATTTAGTAAAATTGGAGGATCTCTGTGACCATAATGGGATTCCGGTCATCAATCGCCATCATGCACTCGGTGATGCCCTTTTAGCCGCCAAACTCTGGACGGTATATATTGAAAAAGTAAAAGACAAAGGTATAGATTCATTGAAGGATGTGTACGAGCGGATATAGTTGGAATGGTCTCTCGTCCCAGACCCGAGTTCCCGCCCGAAACTCCGGCATATTAGCAGAAGCAAAAAAAAGGGATGTGTTCAAATCCATTTATGAACCATCCCTCAAATTGTAAAATCTAAATATTTTGCTTTAATGTCCGTTTTAAAAATTCCCGTGTCCGCTCTTGTGTCGGATGATTGAAAATTTGCTCCGGTGTTCCCTCCTCGGCAATGACGCCCTTATCCATAAAAACAACACGATCGGATACTTCGCGGGCAAATTCCATTTCGTGCGTGACCACCAACATTGTTAATCCGCTCTCCGCCAATTCTTTCATAACCTTCAATACTTCACCGACCATTTCCGGATCCAAAGCCGACGTAGGTTCATCAAAGAGCATGACATCCGGTTCCATACAGAGCGCCCGAGCAATTGCAACCCGCTGCTTTTGCCCCCCAGACAGATGTTTTGGTTTTGCGTGAATGTATTGATCCATGCCAACGACTTTCAAATATTTCATGGCTAACTTCTGTGCTTCTTCCTTGGAACGTTTCAACACTTTCACCTGACCGACCATACAGTTATTCAACACATCATGGTTATTAAACAAGTTAAACTGTTGGAAAACCATCCCTAATTTTGTCCGATACTGATTGACATTATGTTTATCATCCAAAATATTTTCACCTTTATAAATAATTTCTCCGCCGGTTGGTTTTTCCAAAAGATTAATACAACGAAGCAATGTGGATTTTCCTGAACCGGAAGAACCAATAATACTGACAACTTCCCCCTTTTTTACGGAAAAATTAATATCTTTCAAAACTTCATGAGTTCCAAATGATTTACTTAAATGTTGAACAGTAATAATCGTTTCCATTCGTTACCCCCCTTTTCATTAATGATTAGACGGAATTTTCGGTGTATCAACTTGCATTTGGTTTCCAGCTAAGTTGTAATTTTCCGGACCTTCTAATTTTCGTTCTAAATAGCGCAAAATCCGGGTCACCGTAAAGGTCATAATTAAATAAATAACAGAAGCAATAAAGAAGGATTCAAAGTATTTGAAGTTGTTTCCGGCAATCGATTTGGTTGCAAAAAACAGTTCCGAAACAGAGATGACATTCAAAACCGAGGTATCTTTAATATTGATTACAAATTCATTCCCGGTGGCAGGTAAAATATTCCGTAACACCTGGGGCAAAACGACATTGGTCATCGTTTGCAGGTGATTCATACCAATGGCGTGGGCGGCCTCAAATTGTCCTTTATCAATCGATAAAATCCCGCCACGGACAATTTCCGACATATATGCCCCCGTATTAATGGAAACGATAAAAAATGCCGCAAGTAATCGGTCCATATCGATTCCAAACGCTATGGCCATACCGTAATAAATAACCATTGCCTGCACAATCATTGGCGTACCACGGAAAATTTCAATATAAATGGATAAAATCGCATTTATGAACTTCAATAAAGCCCGTTTCATTCCTTTTTCCGGAATCGGAATCGTGCGGATCACACCGATAATTAATCCGATCATTGCACCGATAATTGTACCGATCAATGCAATTAAGAGCGTAATTCCGGCCCCTCTAATAAACATTGGCCAATTTTCTGTAAAAATCTTTATTATCCAATCGAAGCTCATATCGATCCTCCTAAAATTTAGAATTTTTAACGCTTCAAAGGTATAAAGCCACAGAAACTTCTGTGGCTTCCTTTCTCTTTTCTTTGATCCCACTTTAACAGCGAGGCGAGACGCCCATCTCAAGATTTCCCGAGTTTACAAAAAAGATAGGTGGGGACGGACTGCCTGCTTGTGCCCGATTGGTTCAACTAACCATCAGTGGGGTGAAGAGCCCCACTGATGGAAGTTTCACTTTATCCCGCACAAACGGGCTGTAAAACTCCCACCTTAAAGTTTAGAAAATCAAGAACAGTACTGGTGTATGTAACAGCCCGTAAGTGCCCGATTGGTTCAACTAACCATCAGTGGGGTGAAGAACCCCACTGATGGAAGTTTCACTTTATTTTTATCTAATTGAAATTCGAGTTCTATTCTGCTGCCGGTTGGTTTTTAATGGCCGTATCCATGATTTCGGTTTGTTCTTCCTCTGAAATGCCGGCTAAAATTTTATTGATTTTTTCTGTTAAATCACTGCCCTTAGGAAGTCCGACCGCAATGGCTGTATCTTCTTCAGATGTTTCAAATCCTTCCGTAAATTCAACCATAACAAAGTTTTCATTTGCTGAAGAAGCACTGACCGCCTCCGGACGTTCGGATACATAACCGTCAATTACACCTGACTCAAGGGCAACCCGCATGGCCGGGAAGTTGTCCATTGCCGGTTGTTTTTTGACACCTTTAATTTGATCGATAACTGAATAATGGAATGTATTTAATTGAGCAGTTATTTTTGCACCGCTAAAATCTTGAATGGATTTCGCATTTTCATATGGACTTCCTTTTTTTACAACCATAACCAAGTCAGATTTATAATAGTTATCCGAGAAATCAATAGATTCTTTCCGTTCAGCAGTTGGCGACATCCCCGCAATAACGGCATCAATTTTACCTGATTGTAATGCCGGGATCAAACCGTCCCATTCTGTTTTTACAATAACTAATTTCTTCCCTAAACCTTCCGCAATTCTTTTCGCAATTTCGACATCATAACCACCGGCATATTCCTTGCTTCCTTCAATAGCCACAGCCCCATTGGCATCATCCTTTTGCGTCCAGTTAAATGGAGGGTAACCCGCTTCCATGCCAACTTTAAAGGTATCGTCATTATTTCCATTTGAACCATTACTTTTACTTGAAGAAGTATTTGATCCACAGCCTGCGAGTGTGAGCATAGCCAATAAAGATAAAGTTAACAATAACAACAATTTTCTTCTCATGATTTACTCTCCTTCTAATATATTGTCAATGAAGAAAATAACAACAATGCAAAAAGCGACCTGAGATGAACTCAGGTCGCATGATTTCAGATTGCACCTAGTCCCCCCACTACATTCCCTTTTTTTTGGAGATAGCACAACTCAGGCAAACCAGGACCATTCTACCTGAGACAGTCCTACAGTTATTCACTGTAAGCCCAGCAAGCAATAGCGAGATCATATTGCAAGCTTCGGCGATATTTCCTTCTCTTTAGTTTCATCACTATCTCGAGTTCCACTAAAGACTGTTAAATACCGCGCCTCTACCTCACCAAAAAAGTAGTGAGGTTTTCGATTCAATTATATTACTAGACTACTATATCAAAATATGACTGTCAACAAAAAGGTGTATTTATGGCTCTTCCGCCATACCGACCACCTGATTTTTTCTGTTATCGGCTTTACATCGATTAGAAAACTGAGGAAACCTTTTTTTTACAAGCAAATACAAAATATATCCAATCAAACCGCCCAATGTATTCATAATGAGATCATCCACATCGGTCGCACGGGGAAGAAAGATTTGCGTCGTTTCGATAAAAAGTGAAATCAAGAAGGAAATACCTACTGTATTTTTCATTTTTTCATACCTCTTCCAGAGTAAGGGGGTTAAAAAACCGATAATTACAAATATGGCAATATTCCCAAACACCTCAATAATTACATAGTCTACATTGTCATACATAATCGCATTTTTTATTTCCTTTAACTTATTAAACGGAACAAGATTGAACCGCTGTACCTCACTTTCTACTATTTTTAAGCCGTCCGGACCATTAGCAAAATCCGGGAAAATCGTTTGGGAGGCTAGTCCTACTAGGAATAAAAAATAAAGGATGATTAGAAGTTCATGAAATAAAGTTGTTTGAAATCCGTTTTTCCTTTTTGAAAAATAGTGAATGAATCTTACAACTAAAATAATTGGGAATGCAATCATTAAATAAGGGGCCATATCATCAACAAAATAACTAATCCGATCCATAAAAAAAGTCCTTTCATAATATAGAAATAATGCAGATTCGGCTTCTGATTCCGGCCAGGCAGTGTCGATCGCTTCACTAGGTATTGCGGGGATTTGCAAATCGCAAATTCTGGACAACTGTCCTAGTGCATATATGTAATTAGAAGTTTATATTTTTCTATAATAACCATACATTTAATATTCTTTTATGACAATACCTTCCATTCATTTCCAAAAAGAACTTTTTTCTAGATTTCGTACGTAATTTTGTATATAATTATACCGTTTTTTAATCGTTTCGTATGTATTCAGTTGTATTTTAGTAAAGGAGTTTGTCATTATGTGGTTTCTTTTTGCACTTTTAACAACTTTATCATGGGGGATTGCCGATCTATTTTATAAAAAAGGATCTGATAGCAAGGATTCCCTTAGTCATCTAAAAATCGGCGTTATGGTCGGTTTGGTCATGGGGATTCACGGTACACTTTACATGCTTATTAAAGGGACCACGTTAGCCCCAATGGATTTGCTAAAATATTTACCGGTTTCCGCCTTGTATATTCTTTCCATGTTAATCGGGTATTTTGGTTTACGTTACATCGAATTGTCAATCTCTTCTCCGGTACAAAATTCATCCGGTGCCATCACGGCGATTCTATTATATATCTTTTTCCCGCAACCGGTTGGATGGATAAATGTTTTTGGAATTATTGTTATTACATCGGGTGTCATCGGGTTGGCCATCTTGGAAAAAAGGGCACAATCGGAAGCACTTAGGGCGGAAAAAGCAGAGATTGATCCGAAATATCAATTAAGTGTTTTAGCCATCACATTCCCGATTTTATATGCGTTGTTTGATGCGCTCGGTACATTTGCGGATGGAATCTATTTAGATGAGTTGAATTTAATCAGTGAAGATGCGGCATTGTTGGCTTATGAGTTTACTTGGCTAATCATTGCTGTGGTGTCCTATATCTACATTCGGTTCATTAAGCAAGACCGGTTCAATGTGTTCAAACAGCCAACTCGGGCCTCGGCAGCTATTTTTGAAACGGCCGGCCAGTTCTTTTATGTGTATGCCATGACAGATAGAGCGATCATTGCTGCACCGTTAATCGCTTCTTACAGTGTTGTATCAGTCATCTTGTCACGAATATTTTTAAAGGAAAAATTAAGTACACAACATTATATATTCGTCGTCATTGTGTTGATCGGGATTGCGCTACTCGGGATTGCTGATGAGTTGTGAACTTTCAAATTCTTTGCGATAAAAAATGTTCCCCGCCGCTTATTCATATGGCGGGCTGAACATTTTCAATATTTCCTTTCATCAGTTTGGTCATCATGTCAATGAGGCGTGGTCGCTAATTTCTTATCTTCATGTTTATCTTTTTCAATAACAGTGACGAGAGCCGGCAACAATACGCCTCTGATTAAAAAAGTATCTAATAAAATCCCCACGGCAACAGTAAAACCAAACATCTTGTCACGAATATTTTTAAAGGAAAAATTAAGTACACAACATTATATATTTGTCGTCATTGTGTTGATCGGGATTGCGCTACTCGGGATTGCTGATGAGTTGTGAACTTCCAAATTCTTTGCGATAAAAAATGTTCCCCGCCGCTTATTCATATGGCGGGCTGAACATTTTCAATATTTCCTCTCATCAGTTTGGTCATCATGTCAATGAGGCGTGGTCGCTAATTTCTTATCTTCATGTTTATCTTTTTCAATAACAGTGACGAGAGCCGGCAACAATACTCCTCTGATTAAAAAAGTATCTAATAAAATCCCCACGGCAACAGTAAAACCAAACACAAACAGGAGCTCAATCGGCTGGGTCATTAAGACAGCAAATGTAGCAGCAAGAATCAAACCGGCGGACGATATAACCCCTCCTGTATTGGCAACGGCGATTTCAACGGCTTTTTTAACCGGATGTTTCTGCCTTTCTTCTTGGAATCGGGAAATCAATATGATATTGTAATCAATGCCGAGTGCGACAAGAAATACGAAGGCATACAGCGGAACCCGATCGCTTATCGTACTGATATCGAAAAAGAGATTTGTTAGAAACGTACCTAAACCAAGTGCGGCCAAGAACGAAACTAAAATGGTTCCCATCATATAAATCGGCATCTTCACTGATTTTGTTAGCACAATGAGCATTATAAAAATCAATACTGTCTCAAGGAGAACAATAACGATAACATCGCGGTTATTAATCCCACGCTCATCAACGAGACTGGCCGTTTCTCCCGCAAAAAACAGTTCTCCGTCCACGTTACTCTTTTGCATGATTTCATCCGAGTTGCCAATGATTTTTTCCATTGCATCAATTGTTTCAACCGCATAAGGGCTCTCGGCAAAGGTCAGACTATAATTAACAGCCTTTCCATCTTCCGTTACCCCATTGATTCGTACATTATCGACCAGCGATTGGTTGCTAAGTTCTTCCTGTACTTTGGCAATTTGTTCTTGATGAAAAGGTTCTGACCCTTCCAATAGAACCGTCGTCGGCGCCAAGTCACCTTTTGCAAATTTTTCTTCCAAAATTTCATAACCTTGACGCGACAGCATGTCTTCCGGGAAAGATTTCATCGTATCGAATTCATATTCCAATTTAAATAAATGGCCGGCAGATAGCAAGAGGACGATACTAATGGCGCCAATGGCTACCCACGGTTTTTTCACAACAAAGCGACCAACTTTACTCCAAAATGAGTGGCTGGCAACTGATTCATCACCGATGTGCGGGATTTTCGGCCAAAATGATTTCCGCCCGAACAACATGAATAGTGCCGGAACAAGGGTGATGGAGGCAATCATAATAACGGCCATCGTTGTAGCAAACGTCGGCGCAAAGTTGCGATAATCGCCAAATTGGGCAAAAAATAATACAAGCATTGCTACGAGTACCGTACCGCCTGAGAAAAATACCGGCATACCTGTTTCTCTCATTGCTTCTTTCATTGCAACAAACTTGTCTTCATGCTGTTTCAACTCTTCTCGATAACGGGAAAAAACAAACAATGAATAATCAATAACGGCTGCAAAAAGTAAAATTGACATAATCGAAATGGTCTGTTTGCTCATCACGAGACCCGCTTTTCCCATTAATCCTAATATTTGTGTCACCACTTCATATACAAATACCGCAGCAAATAACGGGATGAAAGCTAACAATGGTGAACGATATATAACAATTAGTAAAACTAATATAAGTCCGACTGTAGACATAATCAACACGAAATCGGCTCTCGAAAAAAGTGACAACGTATCGGCAGCAATCCCGGCAGGTCCGGTAATATAAAGGGTATAATCAGATGATTGTTGCACGATTTTTTGCAATTGTTCATTCGCCTCTTTTATTTCTTTACTTTCCATTGAAGCATTGTACGTTAATGGAATGATTGCCGTTGTTTGATCTTCAGAAAAAAATTCGGCCGTTGCTTGCGGCGGAAGTTGTGCTAACGGGACAACTTGCTCTACACCATTGATTTTTCCGGCTGTTATTTGTTCAAGAATTTGAGCAAGTTGATTTAGCTGAATTGGACCATTTTTTGATTGAAAGACTAGGATTGCCGGAATTCCTTTATTGTCTTTGAAATAATTATCGATTTTTTTCTGGGCAATGACTGACTTTGCATCATCCGGTAATGAATCAATACTGGAAACCTCATAATCCCTTACACTCGGAGTAAAGATTGCAAGAAGCACCGTAATAATGAACCATGCGGCAAGGGTCATCCACATTCCTTTTTTTGTTGATACACGATCTGTTACCGCTTGTAAAAATTTCCTCATCTATTCTCCTCCTTTTTATGTTAACAACGATAAAAACCAAAGTGACACAACTGTCATTTTAAACGTACAACTGTTTTAAACAGTTCTATTATCGACCAAGGTGACAGTAGTGTCAATTATTTTGATTCCGCACTCATGCCATATTTAATGATTTCTTTTAACCCTTTTACCCATTGTTGATGAGGTACTCCAAAATGATTAGGAATCGCAACGGCTTGAAAAATATATCCCAAGATTAATGGATTAGGAAGTTGTTGTTTAATTTTTTGTTCTTTCTTTCCAGCCGTAATCAAGTCATCGAGATAATGATACATTTCCAGGTGAAGACGCTCTAATGTCCTTTGGTTCTCTGCCACTTTTTCATTATTTTTATCCATCATCTGTTTGCCAATTTCAATAAGCTGGTGGATGGAGGTATTTTCAAACATAATGTTAAACAAGTAATCGAATTGTGCATCAAAATTCGGATACGCATCTATTTTCTTTAAATCGTTCATAAAAGTGTTCATTTCATTAATCATGAACTCGGTAATCAGTTCATCTTTATTGTCATAATATTTATAAATTGTCCCTCTGGCCACGTCCAAGCACTCTGCCAACAAGCTAAAAGTAAACGCTTCGTACCCGTGTTCAAGAAGTAATATTTTGACAGCTTGAAAGATTTCATCTCTTGTAAATTTCCGTTCTCTTGCCATCGACTTACCCCCCTTATATCTAGTATAAGGGAAAACAAGAACGAGAAAAAGGGTTGGAAATCTTAATAAGTTTTCATATTACATTTTGGAATACGACTATTTTTTTAAAATAAATCATTATCTTAGTAAAAATTCTGTAGTATAAGTATTTTTTGGTTAACAGGGGATTCCCAACATAAATTGACGTTTTTTCCAAAGTAATAGTTGGTTAACCACCAAAACCTTTCAAAAAATTTACATTCAAACCTCAATATTTTTTACCAGACAAGGATATTTTTAATAATCCTGAAGCCCCAGAAAATCTGTTAACTTAGTTGAATATAACGGTATTTAGAGGAGAATTGTAGCCAACTTATCAAAATAACTGAATCTTCAATTGCTACCTCCTGTATTTTGGGCATTTTCACCCTTGACTGAAAAACTTATTTTTTCAGTTATGAGAAGCATTCTTTTGGTTATTCCAATTGCAGTTATTGAATTTGATTCAGTACATCCTACAAGAATTTTTGATACTCAAAACTCGATGATATTTTGAAGTCAAGTGAACTGGCTGATTTCACGACTTTTCTTACCACTTTAATTTACCGAGAACGTATCGTATCAATCTGCATGTTTTTTTGACCTTCTGGAAAACAAAGAGTTCGTACCAGTCTCACCATCAAAGGCGACCAATGGATGAAAACCTATAGTGTCATAATAAGTATTATACGCCGAAGATTCTTGATCCCCATTGTATCCGGATGAGTCAAATCCAAGTCGACAAAAAACTCTTTCGATAATTTTCTGTTAATAATTCAGGGTAATCTAATCTAATTTATATTTTTCAACTTCATTTAATGCTTCTAATAATTTGCTGCTAATTGATTCGCCTTCTTTAATATGATCGACAATGATTTTATTAGTCTCTTTGAATAAATCAGCAGCTGTTTTAAATTTATTGATCACATCTTCACTTGTTTCTTGCTGGATTTCGATAATTTTTATTATTTGCTGTACCTCTTCTTTGACATTATTGATAATCGATAAAAGTTTACTGATTTCTTCATTCGTTTGCAGATTCGCTTTTACGCCTTGATTGATCAGGTCGTTGCTACGTGCGCTATTGGTGTTGGCTTGCAAAATTTCTAATTGAATTTTTTTCGTTAAATCATTGATGTTTTTTGTACTCTCTTTTGTGTTTTCAGCCAGCTTCCTAATTTCTGAAGCAACAACGGCAAAACCTTTCCCCTGTTCCCCCGCTCTTGATGCTTCAATGGAGGCATTTAAGGCAAGAAGATTGATATTTTCCGAAATACTACTAATAACGCCTACGATTTCTTCAATTTGACGTGAACTTTCGCTTAATTGATGCATGCTTTGCAATGTTACGTTTGCTTGGTTTCCTAAATCATCAATGATCGCTTTTACTTGGTCAATTGAGTTTTTGCCTCGCCCAGAGACGTTAACCATCGAATCGGTGGATGTAATCAAGGAATTGCCTTTTTTAATCATTTGGACCGAATTTTCATGGTTTCTGACCGTACTTTCCTCAACTCGTTGATATTCGTTGTTGATTTTTTCCACCATATTCATAATGACATGATGTTCGTCATTAACTTTTTCATTTGCTTCCATCGTTGACAATAGTTCTTTATGGATATTATTTAAAAAGATTTGAAAGGCATCTTCTTTCTCATCTAATTTTCGGTTTAAGTCATCGATTTTTTGTTTTAATAAGTTGATGTCTTCTTGCTTTGGTTTCTGTCTAGTAAACATTAAGACACTCCCTTTTTATTAGTAGATAATTATTATCTTAGCATAAAATCCTCTGATATGATTTTTCCTATTTATTATAATTTATTTAGCTTACTCCGCAAAAAATGATGCCTCTATTAGGCATCATTTTTCTGTAACAAACGTCTCCGCGGCACATTTGGCTGCGAGAGATTTCTATCATTTTATTAAACTTCTACTGTCGCTTGAACGGTGTCGCCGGAAGTTTCCTCTTCAAGATCATCAACTTGAATTTGTGAAGAAACAATGGTTGCAATGACATCTTCGTCCTCATGATTGATTATGATATTGCGATAATGGTTACGAATATCACCAACCTTAATTGTATGACCAATTTCCAGATTAGTAACATCGACTTCAATTGTTTCCGGAATATTTTGTGGGGTCGCTTTAATGTTCAGTTCATGAATTGATTGTTGGACAACACCGCCAACTTCAACACCTTTAGCAGTTCCTTTTAATAAGACAGGAACTTTTGCATGGATTTCACTTGACATACTTACATGGAGAAAATCTACATGAATAAGATGTTGATTAATTGGGTCTGCTTGATATTCTCCAAGAATCACAGTTTCTACTTTTCCATCGACATCGAGGGAGATTAATGCATTTCTGCCATGTTCATTAATTATTTTCAGCAATTCTCTTTTTTTCACAGCAATCGGTTTCGTTTCTTCATGTTTGCCATAAACCACTGCCGGAATCATTCCTCGACTCCTTATTTTGTGCAATGCTGAACTTCTAAAATCCTTTCGTACTTCTGCGACTATTGTATTACTCATTTCCTGTCACCTTCCGATATAAGATTTTAGACATAGGTATAAATTTTGCTTTATAGGAATGTCTAAGGATTGTGTAATTATATACACTTATTTCTTTATTATAGGAAAGGATGCCGCCGGTTTCAAATATTTGACATTTCTTACCACAAACCCATCAATCCTTCACATGGAAAGAGACTGCTTGAAATCACCATTTGCGGGCTTTCCAATGTTCAATAAGTCTTTTTTATTTGTTTTGTTAATTGAACTTTCATATTATCCTATGACAAACCGGTTGCTGAATTTGATGAAGATTATTGAACAGTTTGGTTTTACGGAAGGAGAATATGCCCCGCTATTGAGCTTACTTGGTCGATTCGGTCAAGCTCGGGAAATCGCCGAAGCAAATCTTTGGCTCGCTTCCGACGCATCATCCTATGTAACAGGAACAACGATTCATTTGGATGCAGGTTATACTTCAAGATAAATTTTTGTCAGATTCTCCATGGTGAGTAAACCGGAATAAACCTTTCCAAGGGGATTTTTCTAACCTCATTGGAAAGGATTTTTCTTTTTTTTGTGCAGAACGAATAAATTTCCGGGAGAAATTCCAAATTAACAAAGTTTGGAATTTTTTACATAAAATAAAGCTACTTATCCCTCCAATACATAAGGGGGTGTCTGCCTAAAATCGTAAAATCTAATGTTGAGCAATTTACTATTCTCTTCTTTTAGTTCTTTAAAGGTGCCTTTTTTGATATTAAAGCATTTCTTCCAACTCTTCCAACTCTGTAAGCTCTACATCTGAAATAACTTTGATTCCGTTTCTTTTTAATAAAGCAGAAGTCACTCCATTGCCGGGTACCTTTTTGCCGCTAAATTCACCGTTATAAATCATTGAACTTCCGCATGAAGGACTATTTTCTTTCAACACAACAGTTGTGATCTTCATCTTTTGTACCAGTTTTAATGTCTCATATGCGCCTTTTATATACATATCGGTTACATCTTTTCCTAACCGATCTACCACTTTTGCCCGGCCATCCAATACATCGAAGCCATCTCCTTGAATGATTTCGGCAGGGATCCTTGGTATTGGAAGACCTCCTAATAGTTCCGGACAAGCTGTGATAGCGCGGTTCTCATCTACTAACCTCTTGATTATGTCACGAAGGCAATGTTTCCCGTCATAACGAACTTCTAGTCCTGCTAAACATGAACTAACTAAAATCATTGATATTCAACCCCATTTTACTATGTTAATATTAAAAAAATCGGTTAGTTTCTCAAACCACTTTTGAATGGTCCGGTTCAACCAAAAAGCAAAATGACACCAAAGACAACTTCGCCAAAAACACGTTAAAATGCAATCAACAAGCCAAAAAGTAATGTATACTTTACTCCAACCATACTGTTTAAAAATACTATATTCATATTAATCCGAGCCAAATAAAACACTTCTGTCGGAGCATACGGTGGCGCATCTATTAATGCTCCCTCCCATACCTTCATAAAGTTGTTTTTTCGGCAATAATCATACAATCGTCATCACAAATTGTTTTTGCAGTTGTAATGGCTTGCATGATTTCATTATTCGTTACACCTGTTTGCGGATTTCCTGTTAGGCAAATGAAATCGACGCCTAACTCTTTTGCCCTTTTTAAAGAATCAGCCGTTGAAATTCGTCCGGTTGGTAATAATTTTTGTAAAGTTTCTGCGGGTAACGCATGAACATCAACGGGTTCTAGATTGATTCCAACCGGTCTCCCAAGCAGTTCCTTCAATTTTCTTATCAAATTTTCAGCCGGTACATTCTCGAGCCCCATAATCCGCGGAGCATTGACATCAAACATATTCAATAAAATCATGTCAGCTCCAAAAGCGGCTGCATATTCCGCATTGGTTAAACCGGGATATAACGGTGTGGCCGTACAAACGATTTCCGCAATCATCGTTCTTCCTTCCGCCGCTTCAATAGACGCTTTTAAATCTTTACCGTTCATTTTTGTGAAATCTGAGGCAAGGCAATTTAATATTCGCTTCACAACCGTGCAACTCCTTTACTTTTTTAATTTTTAGAGAACAATAGCTGCAGTTTGATTATACTACTTTTTACAGCCCAAGTATTCGGAAGTAATTACAGATTCTCGCAAAGAACTGCGGAATAGAAAGGTTCTCTTCAGCAAAAAAAGCACGTAATTGTTGAACACGCTATTAAACAGAGGCGGTCAAGTTCAGCTTATAATCTTTGAGCATATTTACGATTAAAAACTGCCGGAACATTGGAAACATATACTAATTAATCATTGAAATACCAGCTGAGGTGGACAGCATTTTCTTCATCAAAACAACTTTAACTTGAATTTCATTTGGCTTATGGATTACTTCTTCATCATAAATTTCGTATCCTAATGATTGATATAGTTGAATATTTCTTGGAACTGACAGCCGAACTCTACAAGATAATGTCGGAATACCCTGCAATTTTTACTTCCATAGACGAATCAAACCTTTCGTAATTAATTCTTTTCTAACTTTTGAATCGCTTCTCCCTATATCACTGTTTTGCTCTTTTATATCCATTCGATTTCTCCCGTGAAGAAACCATTTTCGTCCTCTGTGGTGAGCTTGGAAATTACATGGGTGACTATGGTGACGAAACCAAAATCAGCACTTATAATGAGTTTCAGGCTCGTCGCCAAAAAATGAGGTTTTTCACCTCAAAATGACGACGAGATTAGGTTTCGTCGCCAAAAATATGAGAATTTCGACCAAAAACGGTGACGAGAATGAGTCTCGTCGCCAAAATAGTGCATTTTTCGCCTCAAAACGGTGACGAGAACGGGTTTCGTCGTCAAAATAGTGCATTTTTCGCCTCAAAACGGTGACGAGAACAAGTTTCGTCGCCAAAATTGAGAGGTTTTCGACCAAAAATGACGACGAGATTAGGTTTCGTCGCCAAAAATATGAGATTTTCGACCAAAAACGGTGACGAGAACAAGCCTCGTCGCCAAAATTGAGAGGTTTTCGACCAAAAATGACGACGAGATTAGGTTTCGTCGCCAAAAATATGAGATTTTCGACCAAAAACGGTGACGAGAACAAGCCTCGTCGCCAAAATTGAGAGGTTTTCGACCAAAAACGGTGACGAGAATGAGTCTCGTCGCCAAAATAGTGCATTTTTTGCCTCAAAACGGTGACGAGAACGGGTTTCGTCGTCAAAATAGTGCATTTTTCGCCTCAAAACGGTGACGAGAACAAGTTTCGTCGCCAAAATAGTGCATTTTTCGCCTCAAAACGGTGACGAGAACGGGTTTCGTCGTCAAAATAGTGCATTTTTCGCCTCAAAACGGTGACGAGAACAAGCCTCGTCGCCAAAATAGTGCATTTTTCGCCTCAAAACGGTGACGAGAACTGGCCTCGTCGCCAAATATGAGAGATTTTCGACCAAAAACGGTGACGAGAACAAGCCTCGTCGCCAAAATTGAGAGGTTTTCGACCAAAAACGGTGACGAGAATGAGTCTCGTCGCCAAAATAGTGCATTTTTCGCCTCAAAACGGTGACGAGAACTGGCCTCGTCGCCAAATATGAGAGATTTTCGACCAAAAACGGTGACGAGAACAAGCCTCGTCGCCAAAATTGAGAGGTTTTCGACCAAAAACGGTGACGAGAATGAGTCTCGTCGCCAAAATAGTGCATTTTTCGCCTCAAAACGGTGACGAGAACTGGCCTCGTCGCCAAATATGAGAGATTTTCGACCAAAAACGGTGACGAGAACAAGCCTCGTCGCCAAAATTGAGAGATTTTCGACCAAAAACGGTGACGAGAACAAGCCTCGTCGCCAAAATTGAGAGGTTTTCGACCAAAAACGGTGACGAGAACAAGTTTCGTCGCCAAAATAGTGCATTTTTCGCCTCAAAACGGTGACGAGAACAAGTTTCGTCGCCAAAAATGTTAGGTTTTTGACCAAAAAAGGTGACGAGAACAGAACTCGTTGTACCCATTGAAAAAAAATGATTCAAAAGGACTTTTTTGTTTTGCACCTATTCGATCATATGATATATCGTTGAAAAAATAAGATAGATTAAGATACCCAGTATAAAAAGCAAGATTAACTTTTTCATAAAATTATTCCCCCCCTTTTAAAGACTCCCTTCCACCTTTTAAAACTCCCTTTTATCCGAAATGGAAAATAAGTAATCCATAAAGTCCTGCCTTAATTTTGCAAAATAACTTTATACAACATTATACAGCACCTGTTTCATTATTACTTTCAAAAAGTTTCTGATATTCATATTTCAATTCTACATTTAGTATATGTCGAAAAATCACGTATAATGTAGGTGAAGAGTAAATTTCGCAAACGCTAGAAAATATTACATAAAAAGGATGTATGAGATGTTTTATTTAGTTCCGTTAATGCTTGAAAAGGTTGGAATTATTCTTATTGCCCTATTTCTCCTTTCACAAATAAAATCTTTCCGGCAAATTGTTCAAAGAGAGCATACTCGTCAAGATAAAATAATGCTCATCATTCTTTTTGGCGCTTTTGGAGTATTCAGCAATTATACCGGGATTGAAATTAACCATACATCCATTGAGCATGCGGGATGGTATTCAGGTATCGATCAGGAAAGCGCCATTGCCAATACGCGGGTTTTAGGTGTCGTTATTGGCGGCTTGCTTGGCGGACCCGCAGTCGGAGTGGGTGCCGGATTTATTGCTGGACTTCATCGTTATTTACTTGGCGGGTTTACAGCCTTTTCCTGTTCCGTTTCTACCATTTTAGCAGGAGTGGTTTCCGGGTATTTAGGCGCAAAAAGGAAAAAAATCACGGAAGGTTTTGCTGTCGCAATCGGGATGACTTTAGAATTGGTTCAAATGCTGGTTATTTTAGCTACCGCCAAACCATTTGAAAAAGCGCTGGAACTCGTTCAACTCATTGGTATTCCAATGATTTCGGTCAATGGACTTGGTATGATGCTGTTTATGCATATTATCCATTTAATGAAACGTGAAGAAGAGCGAACACTGGCCAATCAAACAGATAAGGTTTTCTCGATTGCCGATCAAACACTCCCTTATTTTCGTCAAGGATTAAACGTGGAATCATGTGAACAAATTTGCAAACTAATTTTAAATATGACCGATGCGGATGCAGTTGCCATTACAGATAACCAAATTGTTCTTTCTCATGTAGGTATGGCTTCAGATCATCATACACCGATGTCGAAGCCGGAAACAGCTTTAACGAGAAAGGTTCTTGAAAGCGGAAAAATTTTTGTTGCCACTTCCAAGGAAGATATTGCCTGTCATCATAAAGATTGCCCGCTGGAGGCCGCCATTGTTATTCCTTTGCAAGTAAAAAACAGGGTCGCCGGAACATTAAAAATGTATTACAAAGATCCGGAAAAATTAGATCAAATTCAACGCCAATTAGCTACAGGTTTAGCCAGCTTATTTTCCACACAATTGGAACTTGTCGAAGCGGAAAGGCAAACGAAATTATTGAAAGATGCAAAAATTAAAGCATTGCAGGCCCAAATTCATCCACATTTTCTTTTTAATAGTTTGAATACAATTTCTGCCCTTTGCCGAACGGATCCTGAAAAAGCAAGGGAGTTATTGTTAGAATTAAGTTCTTTTTTTCGTGGAAATCTTCAAGGAGCCGGACAACTATTTGTCCCGCTAAAAACGGAAATTGAAAATGTAAAAGCTTATCTATCATTGGTGCAAGCGCGTTTTCCGGACAAATACCGAATCCATTTTCAAATCGAACCGAATCTTGAAAAAATACCAATACCTCCGTTCCTTTTACAGCCTATTGTTGAAAATTCGATCAACTACGGATTTCCGGGCAGTAAACAGAAAGGAGAAATCAACATTCGCATCTTTACGGAACAACAAAAATTAATGATTGTCATTGAAGATAACGGGAAGGGAATACCTGAAGAGAAATTAGTTGTTTTAGGTACACAAATTGTCGAGTCAAAAAAAGGGAGCGGAACTGCCATATTTAATATCTGTCAACGGTTAAAAGGGATTTATGGTGACAGGGCTTATTTAACCCTTGACAGTAAAGAAAATCAAGGAACGAGCACAACGATATCAATACCAATCAACAGCCAAGAAAGGATCGAGTCACACTAAAACTCGTTTTAGCAACTAATCTCATGTACAGTCATGCAAATGTCAGATAAACTAAGACTCTTTTAGCAAATAATCTCATGTACAGCCAAGCAAATGTCGAGTCACACTAAGACCCGTTTTTAGCAACTATTTTCTCACTGAACAGCCTGCAAATGTCAGATACACTAAGACTCTTTTAGCAAATAATCTCATGTACAGCCAAGCAAATGTCGAGTCACACTAAGACCCGTTTTTAGCAACTATTTTCTCACTGAACAGCCTGCAAATGTCAGATACACTAAGACTCTTTTAGCAACTATTCTCACTGAACAGCCATGCAAATGTCGAGTCACACTAAAACTCGTTTTAGCAACTAATCTCACAGAACAGCCAAGCAAGGATCGAGTTACATTAAGACTCTTTTAGCAACTATTCTCACTGAATAGCCAAGCATGGATCGAGTCGCACTGAGTCTCTTATAATCTCACTGATAGGAAGGATAATGATAAAGATGTTGACTGCCTATATCGTGGACGATGAACCGTTAGCACGAGATGAATTAAAATATTTACTTCATCGAACGAAAAAAGTGAAAGTGTTGGGCGATAGCGACAATATGGAGGAAGCAATCGCTGATATCATCATTCTAAAACCCGACCTGGTCTTTCTTGATATTGAATTGGACGAAGAAAGCGGGCTGGATCTGGCAAAACAGCTGGAAAATGTTGACCCAACTCCGGCCATTATTTTTGCAACGGCCTATGATGAATACGCTCTACAAGCATTTGAAGCAAATACATTCGACTATATCCTTAAACCATTTGATGAGAAACGGATTGAAAAAACGTTGGATAAATTCATGAACCTTCAAAAGATCGTAAAAGAAGAAATGCCGCCTGCAAATGAATTAACAACGGACTATAATGGAAGATTTCCAATTATTGTCGATGACCGGATTGTCCTTCTTTCTCAAGATGAGATCATTTATTTAGAAACATCCGATGGAAAAGTGAAAATTAAAACGATCAATCATGAATACAAGGTTGACGAAACATTGGTAAGTTTGGAGAAAAAGTTACATAGCAAAAAATTTCTTCGTGTTCATCGAAGCTTTATTGTTAATATGGAATATATTGCCGAAATTCAGCCGTGGTTTAATTCGACTTACAATCTGGTAATGAAGGACCAATCAAAAGTTCCTGTAAGCCGGACATATGTAAAAGACTTGAAAAATCATATTGGCTTTTAAATCAATGTTTGTCGAATTGTTTACAAATCAATATAAGATTTTGTCATTCAGCATTCAAAATCTGTTTCTCATCCCCCATTTCTTGCACATTAAATTGAAAACACGGAGAATTCGCTTTCAATTTGTATAATTAGTAACGTAAAAGAAATTGAGTGGGGAGGTTTTACGATGAATGCGGTTTCAATTGTTATCGGTTCTGTTTGTATATTATTAATAGCCTATCGATTATACGGGACTTTCATGGCATCAAAAGTATTAAAAATTGATGAACTGGAAGACGAAAAAGTCCCAACACCTTCACAAAAATTTAATGATGGCAGGGATTATGTGCCAACAAATAAATGGGTTACGTTTGGTCACCATTTTGCCGCAATTGCAGCAGCAGGTCCGTTAGTTGGCCCGGTTTTGGCGGCTCAATTTGGTTATTTGCCGTCCTTATTATGGCTGCTAATTGGTGCCGTCATTGGCGGAGCTGTCCATGACCTTGTTGTTTTATTCTGTTCAATGCGAAGAGATGGTAAGTCATTTTCCGAAGTTGCCAAAGAAGAATTAGGTCCTGTCGCCGGTTTTTGTACAGGTTTAGCTATGTTATTTATTATAACAATTACAATGGCAGGGCTTTCACTCGTTGTCTTACATGCACTGGAAAGAAATCCTTGGGGAACTTTTGCAGTCGGTATCACAATCCCAATTGCCATGGGCGTTGGCTTATACCATAGAAAAACAGGTAATTTAAAACTTGCTACAATTGTTGGTTTTACGTTAATTATGGTAGCGGTCGTATTTGGGCATTACTTAAATGGTACATGGTTAGGCGATCTTTTGACATTTGATACGAAAACACTTGCTATTATTTTACCTATTTATGCTTTCTTTGCAGCTGCTTTACCGGTTTGGCTGTTATTACAACCGCGGGATTATTTAAGCACGTTCATGAAAGTCGGGGTATTTGCCGCACTTATTATTGGGGTCATTGCCATTAATCCATCTATTGAATTCCCGGCTTTTACGAATTTCTTAGGAGGGGGACCTGTTGTTGCCGGTCCTGTATGGCCATTTGTTTCCATTACGATTGCTTGCGGAGCGATTTCAGGATTCCACGTTTTCGTTGGTTCCGGTACTACACCGAAAATGCTGAATCGTTGGAAAGATGCAAAGCCGGTTGCATTTGGCGCTATGCTTGTAGAATGTATTGTTGCAGTTATGGCTTTAGTAGCAGCTGTTTCCTTAGAGCCGGCTGACTATTTCGCCATCAATTCATCACCGGAAAAATATGCAGAATTAGGAATGGAACCGGTCCATTTGGCACACCTTGAAGACGAAGTAAATATGGATCTTGAAGGAAGAACAGGCGGGGCTGTTACACTTGCTGTTGGGATGACCTACATTTTTAAAGCAGTACCAATATTTGAAAATTTAGCAGCCTACTTCTATCAATTTGTTATTCTTTTTGAAGCAGTCTTTATTTTAACAGCCATTGATGCGGGAACAAGAACAGCACGTTATTTAATTCAAGACTTCTTTGGAAATTTTATCAAACCGCTTAAACGAATGGATTCGATCTGGGCAAACATTACGGCAAGTGCCATTGCCTGTTTTGCATGGGGATATTTGCTATTCTCGGGTGACATCAGTTCTGTTTGGGCCCTGTTCGGTGTATCCAATCAATTAATGGCATCAATCGGATTAATTATTGGAGCAACCGTTATTCTGAAAATTGCCGATAAACGCTGGTATATGTTGACTTGTCTAATTCCACTCATTTATCTGTATGTTACCGTAAATGTCGCAGGATTTTGGATGATTAAAAACGTCTACTTAAATTCGGCAAATGCAGGCTATAATGTGATCAACGGTGTACTATCCGTAATCATGCTCGTTCTCGGTATTGTCATCATGGTCTCAGCCATTACGAAGTGGGCGCAGTTATGGAAGATCCCTCAACCGGAATTAGTAAAGAGATCGAAATCGGAAGTTGCCTAATAAAGTGATTTTCCATCATTGGGGGTTTTCTCCTATCCCCAATGATGGTTCATCGCTTTTTCTCTTCTTTGGGAAAAATTATTTACTGGTTTCTTCTGGTTTTACTTGTTTTTGAAAGATGTATGTGTAAGATGGTTTCCTTCTAATACACTCGATGTCGGTACTACATCTTTGTATTCCATAACACATTCATGGATAATCGGCGCATTGGAAACCTCTGCCATTTTTACTTTCATTGATGAATCAAACCTTTCGTATTTACATTCCATCAAAACTTACATTTCCGTTAATTCTTTCCTTAACTTCTGAATCGCTTCTCTTATTTCTTCATTGTGTTCTTTCGTATTCATTTCATTTCTTGCATGGAGTAATACGGGGCGAACCGATTCGATTGAACGTCCGAACTGGTACATCCATTCATATCTTGGTACCATCCAAGTATGAAAATGGTGCGTAGTGTCTTCATTATAAAAATAATAAACATATTCAATTCCCAAAACATTTCTCTGAGCTTTACGAATTTTGGTCAATACCGTTATATAATCCATTTTTTCTTCTTCGGTCATTTCGTCAAAACTGGTAAAATGCCGCTTGGATGCAAGGATTACCAGACCTTTAATTGGATAGGCAACATCTTGGTGTGCATGAAAATATTCCGTTTCAGTAATAACTCGCTCGTCCGGTTCCATCACTCCACTTGTTAGCGCACAACTTAAACATTCAACTTCAACGGTTTGTCCATTCGATAAGATAATTTTTCTCATAAAATCTCCTTGTGGGTTTTATAATTTTTTTTCAAAACAAATGAAGTCCCCTTTACGAAACGTGACGAATCCGCGCCTTTCATAACCGTGCTTTTCATATAATCTACACGCGCCTTTGTTTTCTGTAAAGGAATCTAAGCGGATAGCCGAGTAGTTATTTTGTTTTCCAAACTGCTCGGCAAAGTTTAATAGCTTAGTTGCAATACCCGCTCCTTGAAATTTCGGATCCACGCATAGCCGGTGGATAACCAAGATTTTATCTCCGTTATACTTCCAGGGAATGGTTTCATATTCTTCATCTTGATACTCATTTAATGTAATGACGCCTTTTATGACCGTATCCTCGGAAGCCACATAAACCTCCCTGTCCAAAATATCTTCCGTCACAACTTCTTCATTTGGATAAGTTTGATCCCATTGATTGATTCCTTGTGAACTCATATCTATTACTACATTTTTTATAATTGAAAGAATGGCTTTCTTATCATCTAGTTGCGCTAGTCTAATTTCCACCGAAAACCCACCTTATTTATATAAAATATTTTTATTATTTTATCATAAGCGGATGTTAAGAAACAGTTGTTTTCAATTTGTATATGAAAAAGTTTAAAGTATACTATCTTTATAGGAATCAATTGTTTAAAAAGCAGGATGGAATAATAAAAATATATCATTCAATTTTGGAACTGATTGGTCATACACCGATTGTAAAAAGCGGTCTTCTCGCCGGGACATATCGGGGATTTCTGCTAAAGCAAGGGAACATTAGCGAAAAAACCTTAAAACTTGCAGACTTAAACACATGCACAAAGATTTGGTTGATTAATAGTGTAAGAAAATGGGTCGAGGTTGAACGAATCGAAAGTAAGTGAGGAGAATGTCTCGTGGACGTTTTGGCATATTTCTAAATCCATTTTGTCCACGAGATTGCTTCAATTTTTTATCTATTATCCATCTTTTCACTTGTAGTTTCTTTGGTAAATCTTACTCAGCTGCCATTGCTTCAGCTTTCGTCGCGTGAACGGTTCCGCGTGGATGTTGTGGTGGTGCATAAATTGAATACAATTTCAGCGGGACATTCCCGGTATTAATCACATTATGCCAAGTACCGGCCGGGACCATTATCGCCGAATCATCGTGTATTCTTCTCACATAATTCAAGTTATTACGATTTCTTCCCATGCGAACAACACCTTGACCTTGTTCTACACGTAAAAATTGATCGACTTCCGGGTGAATTTCCAAACCTATATCTTCCCCTACCTTCAAACTCATCAATGTCACCTGTAAATGATTACCGGTCCAGAGGGCTGTTCGGAAGGTGTTGTTTCGCTTCGTAACTTCCTCGATATCCACCACAAACGGTTCCGGCCCGTAATCTCTGATGGACGTCTGATTGTTCACTCTTTGTGCCTGATATTGAGGGTTACCATTCGAATCGGTTCCATAAAAAGGCAACGCACGATAAGAATTTATCGGTACATTGACATAATAAGGAGGTGGACAACAATAGGAAACATAGTAATACATGTTCTCATTCCCTTCAAATATTTTCAAAGTATCCTATGCAAAATGCCCAGTTAATGTACTTTACAAAAGGAAAGAGAATGAGCTTCCAGTATGTAATTCGATCAATGTTTTAAAGAATAACTTGCCTTGAAAAACTTTACTTTAATATCCTTGAGAGACGTCTAAACAATTATATTTCATAAATTTCAATCGGTAGGCCATCCGGATCTGCAAAAAATGTAAATGGTTTACCGGTAAGCTCGTCAATTCGGATCGGTTCAACGTCTATGCCTTTGTTTTCCAACTCTGTTTTCCATTCTTCCACCGACACAACGGCAAATGCCAAATGTCTAAGACCGGCTGCTTCCGGATAACTTGGTCGCTTTGGCGGATTTGGAAAAGAAAACAACTCTATTTGACTATTCGCCCCGACAGCTAAATCAAGTTTATATGAGTCCCGTTCTTTCCGATAAGTTTCTTGAATGATTGGAAGACCAAGTATTTTGGTATAAAAATGTTTTGACTTTTCATAGTCGGAACAAATAATCGCTACATGATGAATAAATTCCAGTTTCATACTAATACCTCCGAGTAATTTATACTGTTCAATTATAACAAAGAACCCTTTACCCGGGCGAATTTCCCGGGAAAAGGTGGCTTGTTGCATAAAGAGGCGTCTGCTCATATTTGCCAACACGTATGCTTTCAAAAACATATCATCCCAAGAATTTTTTCACTCTTGGGATTATGTTGATTAAGTTGGGCGAAATTGGTTAGTTCCATCATCCTTTCACTGAACCGGCCAACAGTCCGCGGACAAAATATTTGCCAAGGAAGATATACACGAGCAATGTCGGTAACGCTGCAATGAGAGCACCGGCCATCTGTACATTCCATTGAACGATTTGGCTGCCGGACAGGTTCTGCAGGGCGACCATGATTGGCTGCTGATCGGACTGGGTAATTGTTGCCGCAAATAAAAATTCATTCCAAATATTCGTAAACTGCCAAATCCCGACTACCACAAATCCGGAAATCGACAGCGGCAAAATCATATAGCGAAAAATCCCTAAAAATCCGGCTCCGTCCATTTTTGCCGATTCAATCATTTCATCGGGAATATTCGCATAAAAATTGCGGAACATCAATGTCGTAATCGGAATTCCGTAGACAACATGCACGAAAACAAGACCGGTTATTGTATTATACAAACCCATTTCCCGTAAAAATTGAATAAGCGGGATTAAAATACTTTGATAAGGAATAAACATACCAAACAAAATCCCCGTAAATACTATCTCCGAGCCTTTAAACTTCCATTTCGATATTACATAGCCATTCATTGCCCCTAATAGAGCAGATATTATGGTTGCAGGTATAACTAAATAAAAGGAATTCAACAAGTTTGGAGCCAATTTTCCAAATGCCTCGCTGTAACTGGAAAAATCAAGTGCTGACGGCAGTGACCACATGTCTGCTAAGTTTACTTCATCAAGCGGTTTGACACTTGTCACTAGCATGACATAAACCGGGATTAAAAAGAAGAAACTGAATAAAATTAAAACAATATATAAAAGGGGACGGCGAATTTTTGAAATACCCATTACGATTCCCCCTTTCGATTACTCCATAAATACGGAACGATAAAGATGGCAACACTTAACAGCATAATTATCGCAATGGCTGCACCGTTTGCATAATAATTTCCGCGGAACGTTGTTTCAAACATATTAACCCCCGGAACATCGGTAACAAAATTTGCCCCCGGACCGGTCATCGCATATATTAAATCAAAAATTTTCAGCGAGATATGGGCCATCATAATAATGACACTGACCGTAATCGGCTTCAATAATGGGATAATAATTTTTCGATAAAGCTGAAATTCTGTACAGCCATCCATCCTGGCCGCTTCCCGTATATCATCGGGAATCCCTCTTAACCCGGCCAAATACATGGCAAGAGCAAAACCGGTCATTTGCCAAACTGCCGCAATGACTACCGCTATAATGGCAACCGGCAGACCAAATTCAATTTTCCCCCATTCAAATCCGGCTAAAATATTTGTATCTGTGTACCATTTCGGTTCAATCCCAAAATTTTTCAAAAAAAGATTAATGCCGGTCGACGGGTTTAAAATCCATTGCCAAACGACCCCGGTTACAACAAATGATAAAGCCATCGGGAAAAAGAAAATATTGCGAAAGATGGATTCCCCACGAACAAGTTTCTGATCGAGCAAAATCGCCAATCCCATTCCTAAAATGATAACCAAAGCGATAAATAATACGGTAAAGGCAAGTGTATTGCGCAAATCAGCTTGAAAGCGGAAATCATTCAATAAATAATGGTAATTTTTCATTCCGGCAAAAGAAAAATCAGGTACGATCGTATTCCAATTACTAACCGATACATATCCCGTCCAACCAATAAATCCATATACAAAAATGGCGATTAATATAACAGATGGTGTTAAGAAAAGAATGGACTTCCAGCGATCTGTTGTTAGCTTTTTTCTTTTCTTTACTTGCACAATCGGTTGCTGATTTGCATGTACAGTTTTTGCGGGTTCCATATCCACCCCTCCTCTGCATGACTTCTTAACTATGTTTCGGACGATTCGATTTGCATTAAAAACAAAAAACATCCCGTTTTGCCTAAATTTACCGATTATTTTTACAAAGTTCTTTTTAAAATTTATTCATTCTTCCTACCGCATGACTTCTTGATTTTTTTATGCAAAGGTTGCCTCCATAAATATCATTCAAAATATCCTTGAATGGAAAATGGGGGATGATTGCCCCCCATTTTCTTCCGTCCGATCTATTTCAACTCTTGTGCGGCTGTCTCCAGTGCATTAATAAATTGATCAACATCTTTTTGGGTAACAAAAATATTTACAGCTTGGTTCACTCTTGTTAAAAATCCTTCCGGTGCAGCCGAACCGTGGGCCAGACTAGGCGTCAGTTTGCTTGCTTTGAAATCGTCCATCGCAGCTTTACCGTATTCATCATATTTTGATACTTCCGCATCAATACGTGCAGGGATGGAACCTTTTAACGGATTAAATGCATCTTGACCTTCCACCGACCCAAGTACACCTAAAAATTTCTTGACATCGTCCGGATTTTTTACACCTTTAGGTAAACCAAATGTATCGGTAATGACCATAAAATATCCGTCTGTTTCGGGAGTTACCACATAGCCAAAGTCTTCATTTACTTTCAATTTCAAGTCATTAACAAAATACCCTTTTGCCCAGTCTCCCATAATATTCATGGCCGCTTCACCGTTTGCAACTAATTGGGAAGCGTCTTGCCAGTTACGGGAACTATGATCATCATTAATATACCCGATCATTTTAGCGAAAATTTCTGCCGACTTTACAACCCGATCATCTTTAAAGGAGATATCACCTGTCCAAAGTTTTTTATAATCATCCGGACCGAGTTTTGCCAGTAAAATATTTTCAAAAATATGAGTAGCTGTCCATGGCTCTTTATCTCCAAGTGCCAATGGTGTAATTCCTTTATCTTTCAATTGTTCACTAACCGCAAAAAACTCATCGAACGTGGCAGGCGGTTGCAAACCATTTTCTTCAAATATTTTTTTGTTATACCATAAAACATTACTTCTATGGATATTTACCGGTACAGAGTAGATCTTTCCATCCTTACTGACCATATCAATTAAATCTTGCGGGAATTTATCATTCCAGCCTTCACTCTCATATAAATCGTTCAACGGTTCCATTTTCCCCGCTGCAACCCAGCTGGCATTCAATTCTTCCCCACCGTGAACTTGGAAAGTGGAAGGCGGATCATTTCCTTGCATCCGGCTGGCCAATACAGCTTTTGCATTTGTTCCTGCACCACCGGCTACAGCAGCATTTTCAACCTTTATATCCGGATACTCTTCACTAAATAAATCCAATAATGCCAACAAACCGTCCTCTTCACCGGCCCCTGTCCACCAGCTAAAAATTTCTAACTTTGCTGCTTTAGAACTTTCCTTATTGTTTTTCCCATCGCCTGAGCCGGTGCTTTTTTCCGAATTGTTGCAAGCCGCCAGCGCGAACGAAACAACGAGCAAGAAAGCTAACAATATACGAAACTTTTTCATTCTTTCTCCCCCTCTGATTTTTTGTTACCGCTTCCATTCCAATTATAATAATAAAAAAGAAGTGCCTATCTCCTTTTTTCTGTACGATTTTAACAATTTCTTCATTTTTTTAAGATGGTGTTCCGGAATGCACGTGGTGACATATGAAAATATTTTTTAAACACCCGACTGAAGTAATTCGGATCCCGATATCCGACAGCAAAACTGATTTCCTTAAAGCTTAGCTGATTTTGTAAAAGCAGTTCTTTAGCCTTTTCGAGTCTCAATTCCGTAACATAATCAACAAAGGTTTTTCCCGTTTCTTCTTTAAAAATCTTTGCAAAATACGGGGGACTTAATTCCACTTTTTCCGCCACTTGTTCTAAAGTTAGCAATTCATTGAAATGATTCCGGATATATTGTTTTGCCCGCTCAACATAACCTTGAGACCGGTAAAATTGCTGTACAGATAATGAACATTGATGTAAAAACGACGCCCACTCACTCAAACTTTTGCTATTGTCTATGGAACAATTTTGAGTATCGATTCCTTTTGTATGTAAATTTTGTTTGATTAGTACATACAACGGTTGTAAGTTTTCTTCATCCGTTTGCTTTACATGTTTAATAGCCCGTATCACATCATTTTGTAATAAACAATCGAGTATTTCCTTCAAAATTTCTTGAACAGCGGCCTCTGTATGTGTCGGAAAACCATACCCGCCGCGATTTTGCACCTTCAATTGTCCGAGTGCCAATAATGCTTCGTTAAATGATCTTGGGAAGTCTTGCAGCTGTTCATAGATACCACCAATGCCCATCCATTTTTTCCCGCTTGATGTCAAAAATAACATCCTGACAAAACGAAGCACCTCGGCTTTATCGACTGTGTCTTCACTCATGATAAGCATAATGAAAGGAGCTCTGTTTTTTTCTTGGATAATTGAATACCTATATGTTTCCGTAATTTTTCTGCTAAGTATCTCCCGTTCCTCTTCACGTTCCAAGTCGATAACGAGAAAGAACCCGGCTTTCATTGTCGGAAAATATTCTTGCTTTATCGTCTGCAAATCCTTTGTGATATTTTGGTCCATTATTTGTTGTAAAAAATGTTTTTTGGCAATTTCTGCGGCATACTTTTTCCTCTCCTGGTTCATTTGTTCTTCGGCAATTTCCCGATATACATTTAAAATAGCTTGAATGGTTTCTTCTTTCGTCGCCGGTTTTAAGATATATTCTTTCACTCCTTTTTTCATCGCCTGCTTTGCATAGTCAAACGAGTCATAGGCAGAAATCATGATAAACTTTATATCCGGATGTTTCTCCTTAATCCGTTCAATCGCTTCCAGACCGTCAATACCCGGCATTTTTATATCCATCAACATGATGTTCGGTCTTTTTTCATCGGCCAACTGAATAGCTTGTCTTCCGTTTGCCGCCTCGCCGCAGATTATGGTCTTCCCAAAGTGGTCCTCGATTATTTTACGCATCGCTTTTCTTTCAATCATTTCATCATCCACTAAAGCAATCGATAAATTCATTGTTCATCACCTCTCAATGTCGATTTAGGCAGGTGAAGCTGAATTTTTGTCCCTTTTTCCGGTTCCGATAAAATCTGCACCAAATTATCCATCCCGAAAAACAACTGGAGTCTACGCATGACATTTTCCAACCCGAGTCCCGTCGAATGACCGGTATGTCCTTTCTTTTTATCGCTTCCTGTTAAATGACGATACTTTTGAATGATTGACTCACTCATCCCGACACCATTATCGGCCACTTCAACAATAATACAGGAATCGGCATCACGAACTGATAAACAAATTTCCCCACCTTCTTCTCTCCCTTCAATCCCGTGAATAAAAGCATTTTCTACTAGCGGTTGCAAAATCAGCCGCGGTACACGTGTATCAAGACAGCCCTCATCAATATCGGTATGAAAGGTAATTCGATCAAAAAAGCGGGTTTGCTGGATGTAGAAATAGTCTTTTACCACTTTTACCTCTTCACGTAATGGTACTGATTTCTCCAAATCTCCTAAACTATAGCGGAGAAGGGAAGAAACCGATTCAATCAATCTTGTTGTTTGATCGGCATTTTCTAAAAAAGCCATCCTTGAGATTGTATTCAATGTGTTAAATAAAAAATGCGGATTCACTTGATTTTGTAAATGTTTTAATTCCAGTTCTTTCATGAGTTGTTCCTGCTCTGACTTTTTTTGCATTTCCTGAATTAATTCACGAATATTCCCGCGCATTTGATTAAAAGCTTCCCCTAAAATCTTCATTTCATCATTGGATTGGATTTCAATTGTCTTTCCGTCTAATTTTCCCGCTGAAACTTCCCTGGCCATATTCGTCAGCACCTGGATTGGTTCATTAAGTTCTTTTGAAAACCAAAGAGCGAAAAAGACTGCCAAAAGAACAGATGTTAAAAACAAATAAATAATAAATTGACGAAACGCATCATTTCGCTCATTCAACTGCTGATAAAAAGACTGGTATTCCGTCAATTCCAAATCAATTAAGTCAAGCGTTATTTCTTTTAAATAGATGGCGGTATTTTGTGCTTCTTCCAAGTGGTCATTATACATATCGATATTATCACGAATCGCAAAACCGATTGTCAGTTCCCCTTCTACAATCAATGTATCAATCACATTTTCATATTTTTTTAATTGATACGGGTCGATTCCATCCATTTTTTTCGTTAATTTAATTTTTTCATTCTCAATCTCTCTACGAATCTTTTGAAAGTCGATAACATCATGTGAATCACGTTCCACAACAAAACGGTTCACTTTTTCAATCAGTTCATTTGTCTTTTGCGAAATGGAATTGAATAAGAGAAAGCGTTCGAAGCTGGAATTATATGTTTTCATCAGTTGATTACTGCTTAAAAAAATGGCGGTTGCAACGATATTAAATAAGATAACAAAGACGAAAAAATAAGTAATCAGTTTGCTCCGGATTGACTTCATAACCTGAGAACTCCTTCTACTTGTTATTTTCTTGAATATGTTCCTGCAAAAACTGGTTCAGGTCATTTTTCCGTATGATACTTGTCGGGGTATGCTGAATTTTTTCCGGATGGTTGCCCTTCTTTAATTCAACCAGCATATTTACTGCAGTGTATCCCATTTCATATGGATGTTGAACAACGATGGCATCGATTTCCTCAGCTTCTAAAAGTTGGATAGTTTCAGGCAGGGTATCAAATGTGATGACATACGGATCGGAATATGGCCGCATCGTCCGGATGACTTGCGCAATTCCGACCCCGTCTAATGCACTTGTACCGTAAAAAGCCGTGATATTCGGATTCTCTTTCAATAAGTCATATGTAGCTTGTACCGCGCCGGTTTTTGATATATTCGATTCCTTCATGCCAACGATTTTTATTCTTAATTCATTCTTTACCGCTTCTTTAAAACCCTCCACTCGAAGTTGCTGGTGAATGGCATCATTACGTCCAATAACAATGCCTACCATTTGTTCACCTTTCGTATCTTCAATGAAAGCCTTCCCCGCCATAAAACCGGCCATATAGTTATCTGTACCGACATAGACATCCCTTCTGCTTTCCGGCAGATCCGTATCAATCGTAATAATCGAGGTTCCTTTTTCAACCGCTTTATTGATAAGCGGAGTAAACGCTTCATTGGATAAACCCTGTACCATAATTCCATCCACTTTTCCGGCAATCTCTTTGTCAAAAACTCTCACATGATCATTGAGATTGGCACGTTTTGGCCCGATGTATTCTAAATATACCCCCTGTTTTTCCGCAGCATCCCTCGCCCCTTTTTCAACTTGACGCCAGTATTCATTGTCCTCTTCTTCCGGGATTAGAACGAAATGATAATCATATTTTGGCTCGGTGGTACTCGTCTCTTTTTTTACATAAAAAGTTTGTTGACCGTAAAAAAACATAAGAAACGCACTGATTAGAAAAGCTAGAGCAAATATGGAGTAAACCAGTTTCTTTTTCAATCGGTATCACCTCATTGGAAAGATGGAGATTCGCAATTTTTTAAGTATATTTATCTCTGATATTTCTTCAAAAAGATGAATAACTCCTGCAAAAATGGTTTTTTATGTTATGGCTTTTCTCCAACTTGCTTGAAAACATTATGTAAAATGCGGGTTATGTCAATTTTTAGTTGAGGAAATGGTTGTAGCGGTGGTGAATTATGATTGGTAACTCTGCATTTTTTGTTAAGGAAATGAATGCAGATGAATGATGATTGGCTACTCTGCTTTTTTTGTTAAGGAAAAGAATGCAGTGATGAATTATGATTGGCAATTCTTTTTTTAGTTAAGTAAACGAATGCAGTGCGGATGAATGATGTTCGTTAATTCCGCATTTTTTGTTAAGAAAACGAATGCAGCGGAATGAATGATGATTGGCTACTCTGCCGAATGTCAAAGTAATTTTGACAAATACTTTTTGCTTGTGACGAAGGGGAATATTGGCAGAATCATGTATTTTTGAAGGATTTAGTGTGGTGTTAGTAAATTTTTTTGAGGATGGAAAAAATAAAAGAGAGAGCTCAATTTTTTCAACTCTCCCCTTCTTGCTAAAAAATACAGAGCGTTCTATTTGCGACTTACAAACATTTGAGTGGCGGCGTTTTTGCTGGTCAAGTTAAATACTTACTTTTTCATGATGTTTAATAATGGAGTTTACGATATGAATCGAATCCCATTCGCCGGAAGAGAAAAATGTGATCGGATATTTTTTCGGAAATAATAGATCCTTTATTTCTTCCGGCGTGTTCCCTTCCCTATATAGTTTGACAATATTTCCTTCGAGGTCCAACAAATAATCCAATTTTCGCTCCAAAGCTTTCCGCCCGTTTTTCAGGAAGCCGGCGTGATTGCAAAACACTTCCTCAAAATCATAAGTTAAGACTCTTTTTAATGATGCGATAATTTCCAGAATATTTTCCTCCCGAAGAACCACCTTTGTCTTTTCCTGACAATAAAGATCTCCGGTAAAAAGCTGCCCTGTGGCCTCATTTAAAAAAGCAAGATGATCAATGGCATGGCCGGGTGTGTTGATAACCGTCCAAGATGCATTGGCAGATTGAAAAGTTTTCCCAATCGCTTCTGCACGGAACGGTTTTCGCCTTCCCCAAAAAACTTGACGGTACATCGGATAATCTGCCTTTTTCGTACAATAGTTAATCATGAGATCATTCATGAAAATCGGAACCTGAAATTTTTCCTGCAAATAAGCCGCACATCCGGTATGATCCTCATGAAAATGGGTAATTACTACTTTTTCTATATCAAGCTGTTGGAAAAATGGTGTGAAAAACCGTTGCAACGACTGGGCCCCCGTATCAATTAACACACCATCAATGAAAAAGCAATGAACATTTAATTTAACACCTCGAAACGCAACCGTCCCATTCCCCATTCTTACCCCATTCACTGTCTGTTCCTCAAATTTCTTTTTAAACAACATAGACCCACATCCCGAATTTGATTATTTTTAATTGTATCATAAGGTGAATGACTATTCACTCGTTTTTCTGTGCAACTTGGGATGTTGTCCGATAATCCAATTTTGGTGCATGATTATATATGGTCATGATTTGCTACGGGATTTGGTTTGTCGGCAAAAAAGGGGTGGCTTGGCTAAAAATGGTGACGACAATTGGTCTTACTGATTTATTGGTTTTCGTAGGTGCGATACTCACGTTTTAATAGAAAATATACATCCCCAATTATTGAAATTCATTAATATATCGTGTACGATTAAAATGCATACGATTTATTTATGAGACTACTGAATACGTTCACTTACATAATATATACGGCGAACTACAAGAAAAACATAGTTTGACGAGGAATCTTATGGCTATTGCTGAAATTTTTTAGTGGTCTCTTTATTACGATGTGTTATTAACTTTCAATTTTGTTAGGGGGCATAAAATGAAAACGGTCTATGATTATACTGTTAAAAAAACGAATGGTGACGAACAATCGCTTAAGAACTTTGAAGGAAAAGTTTTACTGATTGTCAACACTGCAAGCAAATGTGGGTTAACGCCTCAATTCAAAGACCTCCAAGAACTTTATAACAAATATAAAGATCAAGGTTTTGAAATTTTAGGGTTTCCGTGCAGCCAATTTAACAACCAAGAATTTGATAATATTGAGGAAACAACCCAATTTTGTCAGGTAAATTATGGTGTGACCTTTCCAATGTTCGCAAAAATCGATGTAAATGGAGAAAACGCAGATCCACTATTTACTTATCTGAAAGAACAAAAAGGTGGCGTTCTTTCTAAAGATATTAAATGGAACTTCACGAAATTTCTTGTCAATAGAAACGGACAAGTGGTAGAGCGCTATGCACCTACAACAACCCCTGGTAAAATCGAAAAAGATATTATTCAACAATTGTCATTACAAGAAACTCATCATAAACCTTTTCATGAATAATCAGGCGGTTTGCCGACATACAAATTTGTCCTTGATGAGTAAATCTACTAAAAACAGCGGCACTAACAGCTAAATCAATATCGGCATCATCCAATACAACAAGTGCACTGTTACCGCCAAGTTCCAAATGAACTTCCTTTAAGTTTCTTCCTGCGACTTCACCAATATGCCTGCCCACTTGGGACGAACCGGTAAAGGAAATTGCACGTGGAACAGGATGCTCAACAAAAGTATCCCCTATTTCCGAAATCTCTGTTGTCACTACATTTAATAAACCTTTTGGAAGGCCGGCTTCTTCATATATTTTTGCGATCATCGTCCCTCCGGTAATCGGTGTATGCTCATGTGGCTTTAAGACAACCCCGTTCCCTGTGGCTAATGCAGGAGCTACTGATTTCATTGATAAAAAAAACGGGAAATTAAAAGGGCTGATAACACCGACAACACCAACAGGAACCCTATACACACGGTTTTCTTTTCCATCAATTGGAGATGGTAAAATCGTTCCATTCATACGCATCGGAAAAGTAGATGCCTCTTTAATCATATTTTTGACAAGATCAATTTCAAACTCTGCTTTTAATCTTGTCCCGCCAATTTCATCAATTATAATGTCTACAATTGCCTCATGATTTTCTTCTATATAAGCAACAGCTCTTTCAAAAACCCCTCGTTTAACAACAGGATTGGTTTTTTCCCATTGTTTCTGTGCCGTTTGTGCCGATATATATGCAGCATTTAAATCATCTATATTTGCAGCTCTGTACGTTGCAAGAATTTCCCCGTTATATGGGTTTTTATTTTCCATCACAAGACTACTATTCCCATCTCTCCATTCTCCATTTATATATTGACCAGATAATTTTCGAAAGTTGATCATTTTTATTCCTCCATCATTGATTCAGTTCAATATTTTCCTTGGCTAGTTTGGCTAAATTTTGTAAGTTTGTGTTAATTTCCTCCATTGTTGCAGTCAATTCTTCAATTGCTGCAGACTGGGAATCTGATTCTGTGCTTGCTTTTTGAACATTTTGATTAAGTGTATTAATTACATTCTTTATTTGATTGGTAATCGATTGTATTTCATTAACTTGGTTTTTTGAATTGGTAGCCATTTTACGAATTTCATCGGCTACTACTGAAAAGCCCCTTCCATGTTCACCAGCTCGTGCGGATTCGATTGCTGCATTTAATCCGAGCAAATTACTTTGATCAGCAATTTCTTTAACAACATTAGATACCATTTCAATAAGATTGACACTATTATTTACTTCATTTGCCTTATCAGAAATAAAATTCATGTTGTCAGCAAGTTGAGTAATCGAGACAGCCATTTCTTGAATGGTATTTGTTACCTCATTAAAAACGCCGGAGAGATTGGAAGCAACTTCAGATAACTTATTGGCTTTCTCAACATTTAAACCAACTCCCACGCCACCAATCACATGCCTGTTTTCATTATGGATAGGAACCGCACGAGCAATCAGATTTACACCAAATAATTCAGCAGGTACTACCATCGCTTGGTTTTTGTTTTCCCGGATTGCCTTCGTGATAATATCTCCTTCAACAAGGGAATCCCCCGGTGTCACATTAAGGGAAAATGTTTTTGCATGAAAATTTTGGATTAATTTTTCCGTATCATAAATTCCAATTGTAATATCTTCATTTACCAACATTTGGAAGTACGGGGCTACTTCAACAAACGCTTTAAGTAGGGGATGATATTCTCTATCTTGAGAATAATCTTGGTTCATTTTTTCATTTACTCCTTTCAGCTCTTGGATAGCTAGTACAATCCATAAATTTATATCGGCAAAAAGGGAATGTTTTTATGTAAACTTTAGTAATTAATTAAAATGACCTAAATTATCCGATTAATTATTCGTAATTGCGATTCATTCCAAGACTTTCGAAGTTACCTTTGTTTTCCCTATCCTATTTCCAACGGGCAATAACTTTTTTATGTTTCATACTTTCTCTTCCCAACTTTGACGGTAAAATAAATAAAAACTCCTTGAAAACAGCGTCAGGTCAACATTTTCAAGGAGTTAATTAATTTTTAAAATGTAGATATGCATAAAACGATTTTCAATAGGATTTTCTATAATTAAATATAAAACCATAGAAAAAATGATAATAAAAGAGCTATCTTAAAGTACATCTTCAAAAATTTTATTGATAAAAGAATAGGTTCGATTGATTTTCGTTTCGATGGCGGACGCGCACCTTAGGGCAGGACTTGAGCCGCCTCAATGCTCGCTTCCTCCCTCCTGCTCACGTCTGCTCGTGTGACTGTCGCTATCACTTTCGCCACAAAAGCCTTTTCGCTGCCGCTATGCTTTCGTCGAATATGTTTGCTGTTCCCGCAAGACTCTGAATAAGCTTCCACGAATTTGCATCGTACAAAGGAAAATGCGACTAGCATTTTTCGAGGGAGTCGCCGCCACCTTCATTTCAATCAACCTACACACATTGAATTAATTTTTGACTTTCTGGACAGCCTGGATAATGTCAATTCCATATATCTTTTAATTTCCAATAGGTAAAATCATTTACAAAGGCTGTTCCTTTTTCGGAAATAAGTTCGATTCCCAATCTCTCTTCTTTTGGATATATCCGACTCGTCATGGTTACTTCCCCATTATTAGCAAAAACTTCAATAGATGATCGGTCGATAAATACACGTAGAATAATTTTTTGATTATCTTCAAGAGTTGCACATCTTTCACCGTCTTCCTTTTTGCCGGATTTTGTGCAATCCATTGTTAACTTTTGATTATTGACTTGATAGGAAATAACTGTCTCTTCCTCATTCATTCCTCTAACCTTTAAACCAATCGTTTGAGCAGTCGTGTTTCCTAAATCAATTACTACCTTCAATTCAAGCAAATCTTCTTTCGTTTCAACAAGAAGATTTTTCTTGATCAACTGATTTGAACAAACATGATGCTCTGATTTTCGCAATAAAGTAAGTTCCTCAACAGGGTTCATTAAGATTTTATTATTTTCTCCTAAAGTTAATTGTCTTGGTAATGTTAAGGCACCAGCCCAGCCGTCCTCTTTCGTAGGCATGTTCGATTCCCACATATCCATCCAGCCAATCGCAATACGCCGACCTTTATCATCGAGGAATGATTGAACTGCATAGAAATCATGTCCTCGATCTAATTCGAAAAATGATCCATGTTCATATTTATTCGTTTCGTAATTATAGTCACCAACGAAATAACCAGTTTGGTAAATATTTTTATAAAAGTCTCCTTGCGCTTCAATCCCTTGAGGCGAAAACAATAAAATATACTTTCCATCTAATTCAAAGAAATCCGGACATTCCCACATATATCCAAGCATTCCATCACTTTCAGCCAAAACTCCAAGATATTCCCATTGTCTCAGATCCATTGATTTATATAAAACTACTTTTCCTATATTCTCTTTTCTAGTACCTAGAATCATATACCAGAAATCATTATGTTTCCAAACTTTTGGATCGCGGAAATGTCCTGATCCGTCCTCTGGATGTTTTGGTATAACCGGATTAGTGGATTCTTTTCGAAAATGAATACCATCTGTACTCGTTGCAATACACTGGCATTGATCCAGTATATCTTTTTCCTGATCGATAAATCTATTTCCGGTATATATTAATGTCAATACACCATCATCATCAACTGCGCTTCCGGAAAAACAACCATCTTTGTCATACTCTTCTGTAGGAGCAAGCGCAATCGGTAAGTGTTCCCAATGGACGAGATCTTTACTTTTCACATGCCCCCAATGCATTGGTCCCCAGTTTTCATCAAATGGGTGATGTTGATAAAAAACATGGTATTCACCTTTATATTGAATTAATCCATTCGGGTCGTTAATCCAATTAGCCGGTGCCATAATATGGTAACCAAGGCGATATCTGGTATTTACCTTTTTCTTAGCTTCATTTATGGCTTCATTTGCGCTTTTAAGTTTGTTTATCATCGTCGTTGTCATCTAAAACTTCCTCCTATACCGCATGATTTAAATTTGGTTCATTATCGTTTCCCACGTTTTTCTTTTTAGAATTTAAAAGAGTATAGCTTGATATTAAGGTAAAAGCTAATACCGTTATTCCCATTAGTAAATACGTATAACGGAAACCGATATGATCGTAGAAGGATCCAGCAATTGGTGAGAGAATTGAAGCACCAACTTGTGTAGCAAACTGAAATCCTACCAAATACAAAACAGAAGATAGCCGAGTATCGAAATTTGCTGCTAAATATTTAAAAATAGCAATGAGCATGATTGGTAGTTCTACTGCATGAATAAGCTTCATTCCTGATATTCCAATTGGTCCAGTAACAAGACCAGAGCCAATAATACGGAACGCCATCAAAAGGCCAGCCAAAACCAATCCTTTTTTCGGTCCAATTTTATTAACAATAAATGGGGCAGCAAACATCATCCCTGCTTCAAGAAAGACTTGAAATGAATTTAAGTAGCCAAATACTTGGTTCCCGATTTGCTCACTTGGGAAGAGTGATGAATAATATAATGGGAATTGTTGATCGTAAACATTATAGAAAACGGTTACACCTAGGACATACATTATGAAAAACCAAAAATCTTTCAAAAGAAATAGTCTTCCAACGTCTTTTAACTTTACCGATTCTGCTCTTTCAATTTCTTGTTCCGTCATTTCAATTTTTACAGATAAAATGATTGAAAATAATACAATTGCCGAAATAGAGGCTACCCAAAAGTTTATATTCGGATTAATATTGAATAACTGCCCTGCAAAGAACGTAGCCGCTGCCCAACCTAATGAACCCCACATTCTTGATTTACCATATTCGAAATCATAGCGGCGGCCGACTTTTTCAATATAGGATTCTATGGCACCGACACCTGCAAGAAAAGTTGTACCTAGAAATAATCCGCCTACAATCCCCCCCAATAATACATTGTATTTTAATAATGGACCGTAAACATAAATGAAAAATGGACCAACTAATAAGAGTAGTGCACTAATAAAGAATAAAATATTTTTCTTTAAACCAATCTTATCTGAAACATATCCATAAATCGGTTGAATACATAAGGCAAAAATAGCATTAATAGAGAAAATAGTTCCGGTTGCCGCACCACTCAATTCTATTTCTTGACCTAACCAAATTGAAAATAAAGAATAACTTGAAGACCAGGTAAAAAAGAAAAAGAAGAAATAGGCACTTAATTTCCAATATAGTTTCTTTGAATTATCCATTTTTATTTGCTCCTTTGATAAATGATAATATTTGGAGGCGCCTTCAAGCGTATTATATGTCAACCGGTTTCATATGTCAACCGGTTTCATACGGTAACCTATGAATTTTTTTGTACTAATGCATAAATTTTGGGCATCGAGTAGCAAGAGATTTTAGGAAAAAAGTATAAGAATAAGGGGGCAAGGAAGGCTTCGGGAGCGCAGAATCTGCAGTTAAACAAACAATGGCTTTTTCAACTATTGCATCTCAGCCGAAAAAAATTATATTTTTTGGTGAACTAGAGAAGCTTCGGTAGCATTACCTCGCAAGCGAAAATGTATTTTCGCTGAATACGACTTTGCTATTACCAAAAAGCTCGGACGTCCAAACATCACTACTGCCAATTCTTGTAATAAAATATTTTTAAAATAAACATGAAAGGGGGAATCCAGAACCCATCATCAAGCTTTCCGGATATCCCCCTTTTTAAGCAGTTACACCTTTAATTAATTTTATCGGCAGCTTTGTTTCTAATGGGAAGTCAATAAATTCTCCTTCTATTTCTTTTAGTAGTATTTCCACCGCTGCCTTTGCAATTGCTTCAATGGGTTGTTTAATTGTTGTTAACTCAGGTAGCAGAGTTTGCGCTGTTTCCGTTCCATCATAGCCGACCACTTTTATATCACTCGGAACATTTTTTCCCCGTCTTTTTGCTTCGTTTATAAAAGAAGCGGCAAATAAATCATTCGTTGCAAAAACACCATCTACTTCCGGGTATTCACTAAACACTTTTCTAATAATAGCCAAATGACTGTTTGGATCAAATACCCCGGGAATTTCATATATTTTAGGTATTTTCCCATGTTTTTCCATTACATTTAGATATGCTTTTCTCCGTAATCTGGCCGGCGTTTCTAATTCACCGATCCCATCAATTAGAACAATATGATTGCACCCGTTTGAAATTAATAATTCTGTTGCTATTTTGCCTCCTTCATAATTATCCGAGCAGACAACCGGAATTGTTTCAGACAAATAACGGTCAATCGCAACTACAGCTAATCCTTGTTTCTTGTAATTCAAAATTCCTCGGTTATGTGTTCCAACAATGATCCCATCTACCTGATTTCTTAATAACATTTCTAAGTATTTCTCTTCTTTATCAATCTGGTTTAAACTATTGCAAAGTAACACTTTATATCCAAATGAAGCACAGATATTCTCTAAATAAAACGATAGTTCCCCAAAAAACGGATTTGAAGTAGTTGGTAAGATTAAACCGATCAAATTGGAACGTTTATTAAATAAAGAGCGGGCAACATCATTTGGAAAATAGTTTAGTTCTTCCATTGCTTTTTGCACTTTTTCTCTTGTTTCGTTACTTATATAACCACGATTATTTAAAACTCGTGAAACTGTCGTTCGTGAAACTCCAGCTAATTTGGCCACATCTTCAATTTTTGGCTTCATTAAATTTCCTCCTGCAAAAAAATCCAAACATTGTTTAATCCGATTATAACATAAAAAATGGTCTCCCCTAACTATGTCGGTTACAATTCCAGTTTTCAAGGTACTCTCATGACAGAAGCCTATAGTCGTGTAGAGTTGGCGGCTGTTTCAACACGTAATGGTTAATCTTTCGTTTCCTGGGAATTTGTTGTGAACTCTAGGCCTATCAGTTCTCCAATTTTGTGAATCAAGGGAAGGTGAATCTTTGGGGCCATCCACATCAAAAATAATCATATTTCGCTCTTTTGGATAATACATTTAAGTAATGATAAGGTAAAACTTCCAGCTGTGGAGGGGTCTTCATCCCCACTTTACTGACACTTGATCTTCCTAACTTACATCTTTGACTTTCCTTAAGCGGACAGGAGGAAGATTTAGTGACTGTTTGTACGGGATAAAGTAGAACTAACCAATCGGACGCATGCAGGCAGACCGTCCCCCACCTATCTTCTTTGTAAACTCAGGTATCTTGAGGTGGGGGTCTTGACTCGCCGTTAAGACGAGAGAAAATAACCGGAAGTTTGGGGTGAGGAATTATCGCGAAAAAACCACGGCTGTTACAACGGGGAGATACGATTGGACTTGTTACACTGGGTAGTCCAATCCTTAACCAAACAACGATTAACATTGGTATACAAACACTAAGAAATCTCGGTTTTCATGTTGTTTTGGGCAGACATGTCTTCTCATATGACGGAATTGTTGCAGCACCTGCTGATCAAAGGGCAGCAGATCTTATGGATATGTTTACCAACCCAAGTATAAACATGATACTGGCAACTCGTGGAGGGACCGGGATTCAGTCGATTTTCCCTTATTTAGATTTTGGCGTGATCAGTAGGAATCCAAAAATTATTTCCGGTTATAGTGATATGACCGTATTATTAAATATTATCTATCAATTTAGCAATTTACTTACATTTCATAGTTTGATGGTCGGTGATTTTCGACCGAATACGCCTGCTTACAATTTCGATCAGTTTTTTGAAGCCACATCGACAATAACTTCTCCAAGAATCATTGAAAATCCGCCCAACATCGCTTTAAGGAGTTTAGTTCCCGGAAATGTAACAGGACCAATTATAGGTGGGAATTTAACTTCATTAGTGAATACACTCGGTACCCCGTACGAAATTGACACAAGCGGAAAAATATTCGTTATAGAAGAAACCAATGCGCCATCAAATACCATTTACCGTTATTTACTCCAGTTACTTATGTCGGGTAAGTTCGATGATTGTCTTGGCATTGTCATCGGTCAATGTACCAATTGCCTCGTTTCTTACGGGACAACGTTTGATGATTTAATCAACGCATTATTAGTTCCATTAGGAAAGCCGATGATTGCAAATCTTGCTACAGGTCACGGTTATTATAAGACAACTATTCCAATCGGTGCCACTGTTCGTCTCAATGCAACCGAACCCTCACTAACTGTCCTTGAAGCAACTGTTCAGCTGGAAAATCCGAACGTTTAAGAAATGATGTATGCGCCTGAGGTACGTCATTTCTTTTTATTGATAACTTATGAAAATACTTTAAAATGGAAATGGTACTTTTGCTATTTTATCTCTTCAAACATCATTGGTACCCCATCTGATCGATTAAAATAAACAAAATAAATTACTAAGAAATTTAGCCAAGGAGTCAGGGAATTACCTTAGATTTGATCATGTCATGAAAAATTAGACCCTTAGTGAACCCCGGAAGCCCCTGGAAGCATAGTAGGAATCTGCTCCATTATGGTACACAAAGACTGTACCATAGCGGCGATCACAAAAGATGGCGCCACCTAGTTTTCTTATATTCTCAGGAGTTTTCACCCAACTGGATGTTTTCGTATCGAAATGGCCAAGTTTCTGCAGTTCCCGGTATTGTTCTTCCGATAAAATTTCAATTCCCATATCACGAGCCATATCAATCGCATTGTTTTGTGGTTTATGTTTTTTCCGAGACTCCAACGCTTCACGGTCATAGCAAACACTTCTGCGACCTTTAGGACTTTCTGGTGAACAATCATAAAAAATAAATTCTCCAGTCTCTTTGTCGAAACCAACAACATCAGGTTCACCGCCAGTTCTTTCCATCTCATATAGCGACCATAATTTTTCAGTATTCGTTTCTAGCTTGGCTTGTACTTTCTCCCACTCAAGTCCGTTATGGCGATTCATGTTTTTCTCAAATCGGGTCTTCAATATTTCTAGTAGTTTTTCCTGTTGTTCCGGTGACAACTGGCTTTTTCCTTTTTTCAAACTAAAACCTCTCCCCTTCATTTGATTCGAACAAGTTTTTAATTTCACTAAAGGCTCTTAAAAATATTTTTCAATATAGAGTTGCCTAATCGAAAAAATTCCCTTTAAAGGCGTTTGAAGATTCCGCCCTTTTAAAAAACATTGATCCAAAATATCGAACTTTTCCAGCCATTCAATATTTATTGCCCTTACTTAAAGAACGTTTGTTTGTGTTTTGATTATAACAAGTTTTTTTAAAAATTGCAACTACTAAAGCAAAAAAATAAAGGCATTTTTCCTTTCGTTAAAATAAGGAGCGAACTGCCTTAAATCATAGATAAGGCCCCCGTGTTCCATATTTACTCAAGAAAAGCAGCAAGATTGGCGAGTGTGGAACTCATCCCGGCCTCATGGTCTTCCTGCCTAATACCTACTGGTACGTTCTCGGAGACAATCGTAACTTTGGTGCCCCCCGGAACTTCATCCAGATTCCAAGTCATAGTCATGGCTCCAGCAAAAGCAGGATCCTCAGATTCAAAAACGATCCGTTGCACAATCCGCTTGCCCGGAACAAGTTCGAGAAATTCACCCTGCCTAACGTCCGTGTTGTCAGAGGTTTTGCCTGTCTGATGATCCGAATCCAGGTAGGTAAGCGTCATCCGATAAATGCCGCCTTCCCTTGCGTCGAACGTATCTATTCTGCCTTCCATCCCTGTTGGTGGAAGCCATGCAACGAGCTTCTTCAGATCCATAAATGCCCGGTAGACTGCGTGCGGTGGTGCCATAATGATTCTCGATACGGTGTCCGTTCTTTTCGACCTGTCATTCATCTTAATCACTTCTCCTGTTTTTCTTATTGTCACAAAAATAACGAGATTCCAAAGCAACTTCACCTTTTTCCTTCGTTTGGCAGTACAATTGTTACATCGTTATCCGTTGTCACTTGGAAAAGATTTCATTTATTCTTGAACCATACCTCATTTTATGGCAAAATTCCTCACTCCATAATATGGTTTTGAATAGCATACACATATACTTTTACAGCCATATAATTCACTTAATGATTAGCACCCAAAAAGGTTTAATAAAAATATTTGCACCAAATATAGTATTATTGTTCTTTATCAAGACACAATATATTGTTATTTGAGCGTGATGTTCTTGGAAAATGGGCTTTTTGGGTGGTAACCATCATTTTGTTTCAAATTCATATTTAGTCAAGACTAAAAATTTGACTAACAATCAAGAAGCTCAATTATCTCAAAAACTTCGTGATACAGATAAAGTCCAAAATACTTCTTTTATTAGTACACAAGTTGAAAAGCAAGATTCTCTATCAAGAAGTCTACAACCAGTCGTATTAATATTCATTGTCTTATCCGGAACTTTAGCTTTTGTTGTCCTATATAATCTAACGAATATCAATATATCCGAACGCGAACGTGAATTAGCCACTATTAAAGTTCTTGGATTCTTTGATAATGAAGTAACCATGTATATTGTTCGAGAAAATGTTATCTTTACTATCTTTGGGATATTAGTTGGCTTTGGAATCGGAAAAATGTTGACATGGTTCATTATAACGATGGCATCATCTGATTTAGTTACGTTTCCGCTAATCATTCTATGGGAAAGTTATCTTATTTCAGCTGCAATGACTACTGTCTTTTCGGCGATTGTTATGGTAGTTACTCATTTAAAGTTGAAACACATCAACATGATTGAGGCGCTGAAGTCAAATGAGTAAAATACATATTTGATTTTGCTGAAAATTTTGATAATTGAAAGCCCCAAGGCATTAATGAAAAAAAACCTTGTGAGACCGAGTCTATTGGCGACTCCGCGATACGCAGTTTTAAAAGGACGCCTGAACCGGTCTCCCCATAGTGAAAATAATAACTTCTAAGTTCACATGTTATATTTTTTATAAATACATCACCCAAAGTGTGGGGCACCGGCAACTCGACTGTTTGAATGATTTTCCCACTTTATTTAACGAGTAACGATAAAAAGAGTACCGGCAACTAGCGGTTATTTGAATCCGGTCTTTTAATTAAAATAAACAAGGTTGTAATCAGAAATAAATTAACAACTAAGACGATTATACTTCCTTCAATTTTAAAGTTGCCACCTGATATGAATGGTTTCCCTTGAAACGTACTGTTTAATAGATGTGGATAATCACTAGCCAAGGAAACACCGCCAAAGATAATCGCCCCAATCGTATTCCAAATAAAATGAGCAATGATTGGTGCCACGATTGTACCTGTGTATTCTAAGAGCAATGTTACAAATACACTCATTGAAACGACATTAAGCACGGGGATAATACCTGCTTCAAATGCTCCACCATGCATCGCAGCAAATAGAATAGTAGTTAAAACGGTTGCCACAATTACATTATAATTTTGCTTCCATAATTGATATAGATAACCTCTCACCAACAATTCTTGCATTACAACATTCAACAGTGACGCCACAATCCAAAGCCATATGTAATCAATATTGTTTTGATCTTGTATATTCATTGTTTTTGTTAGGAAAAGGACAGCGACTACACTCCCCAACCATAAGACACCTATTAAAACACCTATTATAGAATTTTTAAAGAATCTTGAAGCTACGGGGATTTTAATTTTACCCTTTTCAATTAACGAAATAAAAATAACAGAAAATAAAATCAGTATAGCAAATGGCGCAAATTCCCACCATAATCGCATATATGCCTGATTATTCGTTAGTATATCGGGCGTAAAAGAAATGAAAATTACCCATCCAAGAAAAAAGATCACTGTTTTTAAAATCGTACTTACCAACTTTTTCATTACTACCTCTGATGACTGTGTATTTTATTAAGCGAGACTTATTATCCCTATTATACCACCTCAAAGGCATTTGCGTATTTTTCAATTTAACATGGCAATAACCTATTGACAGCCGTCCTATTAAGTGATACTATATACCGGTACTAGGTAATACTTCATACCAGTCATACAAAGTAGTAATGAGGTGATTGTGCTGGAAAACTTAACGGAAATGCTTAAAGGCGTGCTTGAAGGTTGTGTCCTTGAAATTATCAGCCGCGGAGAAACCTATGGCTACGAAATTACAAGACGGCTGAATGCTCTCGGCTTCACTGATGTTGTGGAAGGAACGGTATACACCATCCTCATCCGGCTTGAAAAAAACAAGTTGGTAGAGATCACCAAAAGGCCTTCCGATATGGGACCGCCACGAAAGTTTTTCACGCTCAACGACGCAGGACGTGAAGAGCTGCGGAAGTTCTGGGAAAAATGGGCGTTTGTATCATCAAAAATTAACGAGCTGAAGGAGGAAAAATAATGAATTTTTGGGAGAAAATTACCGGTAGCGACATGACGAGGGAATTTAAAATTTTTGAAAAGAGAGTCAAGAAGCTACCGGCTGATTATCAAGCGGCATAGGTAGAGATTAATGCCAATCTTTGGGCGTACACGGATTTCACCGGTCGCAACCTTATGCCAATTCTCGACCGTGTGCTTGGCCTGTTTGAGGAAACGGCGGCGGACGGTCAGCGTGTTCAAGAGGTTTTGGGTGACGATATCAGAGGCTTCTGTTCAGCGCTTGCCGGAGAAGAGGGGGCAAAGTCCATTCGTGACAAGTGGTGCGAACAACTCAACAATAATATCGCAAAAAAATTAGGTAAGTAGGAGGATAACATGAGCATACGAGATATCATTGAAGGAAAAAACGAGTGGCGAGCTCACGTGGCGCGTGTCAAGGCCCTTCCGCAAGATTATCAGATTGTTTATAAGGAGATTCAAAAATATCTCTTTAAGGTCGGCCCTGTTGAGCTAACTGAGATGACGGGTCTGCTCTCGGGAATTGTCGATCTGTTTGAAGAAGGTGCTGCCTCGGGGAAAAGCGTACTTGAAATGACGGGAAATGACGTAGCGGCTTTCTGCGACGAATTAATCAAAGATTCAAAAACCTACGCCAACATCTATCAAGAGTCAGTTGACCAAGACGTTCACAAGGCTATGAAAAAGGTGACGGATAAGAAATGAAAATTCCTTATCTTAAAATGGTGATGAGATTCGGGCTCGTCGTCAAAAAATGGAGTTTCTCGCCTCAAAATGGTGACGAGATTCAGGCTCGTCATCAAAAAATGGTGTTTCTTGCCTCAAAATGGTGACGAGATCGGGTCTCGTCGCCAAAAAATCAAGTTCCCCGCCTCAAAATGGCGACGAGATCAGGGCTCGTCACCAAAATAGAGCATTTTTCACTTCAAAACGGTGACGAGATCAGGTTTCGTCGTCAAAAAATGGTGTTTCTCGCCTCAAAATGGTGACGAGATCAGGTCTCGTCGTCAAAAAATGGTGTTTCTCGCCTCAAAATGGCGACGAGATCGGGTTTCGTCGCCAAAAAATGGTGTTTCTCGCCTCAAAATGGTGACGAGAACAGGGCTCGTCGCCAAAAAATAGCGGTTTTCACTTCAAAACGGTGACGAGATCGGGTTTCGTCGCCAAAAAATGGCGTTTCTCGCCTCAAAATGGCGACGAGATCGGGTTTCGTCGCCAAAACAGAGCATTTTTCACTTCAAAACGGTGACGAGATCAGGGCTCGTCGTCAAAAAATGGTGTTTCTCGCCTCAAAATGGCGACGAGATCGGGTTTCGTCGCCAAAAAATAGCGGTTTTCACTTCAAAACGGCGACGAGATCGGGTTTCGTCGCCAAAAAATGGTGTTTCTCGCCTCAAAATGGTGACGAGAACAGGGCTCGTCGCCAAAAAATGGTGTTTCTCGTCTCAAAATGGTGACGAGAACAGGGCTCGTCGCCAAAAAGCCCTGTTTTCCACCCCAAATTGGCGACGAGACTAGTTCCCTATTAGCTCACCACCTTTTTAAATAATTTCGTTGTACCAAAAGCAATGGCTAAAGCGAGTAGAGATATAATTAGCGACGGAAAAATATTTATACTGTCAAACTCAACTTGAGAGGGTAATACAGTATCATTTTTCAAGGACATACTCGGTGTATAAAACATTGTCAATAACAATCCAGACAATATTTCCAAGTACGACATAACCTATACAAAAACTCCCTACAAACAATATGTATTTTTCACATAACACATTCTTTCTTAATAAGTGTGTTTCCTGATTGACTTTGTGAATTTTGTTCATAAAACCATTTCTTTAACCAATTTTATTAAAAGCCACCAACAAACTCAAACACTAACAGCACAATTTATCAGCCATTCAACAGCTTTGATGTCTATTGATATTCAGACAAATATTCGAAAACCTCTTTTGGTACCTTGAAACTGAACCTTACGTCACCCAAGTTAAAATCAAGATAAGGCTTGTTATACGTCGTAATACTTGCAACGTGCTTCAACTCTTTTTTGTCCTTACTTGATTCGCCAAATTTAATTGTTTCTTGTTGATACAAGTCAAATTGTTTCCCTTTGATTGCATCAGAAGGAACATCCTTCATTTCCCATTTGTCAATTTTCAGCGCATTAACAAAGTCTTCTACCTCTTGTTTATCTGAAATTGTTAAAATAGGATTTTCTTCCGGCGATATAACTTCAATTTTTTGCACGTTTTCTAAACTGTCAGCCCAATTTTCGGAATCAGACTTATTATTTTTCGAATTACAGCCAACGAAAAAAATCAATACACAAATGGCAATCAAAAATAACATGAAATTCTTTTTTATAGTATAAGAAAGTATAAAAATACAGGTAAATAACTCGGGATCAGTTTTATTGTCTAGCTCCGAGCGCCAGCGACTGAGAAACTAACTCCCCTTTAATGTGCTCCTGCGCCATAGCCTATTCGAGGAAGCGGATGTTCAGCTCGTCGCAAAGCTTCATGAAGTATATCAAGGAAGATTACTCATGAAGTTCACTCTAGGAGTAGCTTCACTACGATAAGTCAACATCGGCTCGTCCCTCGCCGTGTTTCCTTTTCCTTAGAAAAAGCTACTCGCTTTTTCTTCGTGCGATGCTTATTCAAGGAAGATTATTCAGAGTCCTCGAAAATGCATTCGCATTTTCTTCGTGCGATGTCTATTCGAGGAAGCAAATCTGTTCTCATTGCGGGGCCAAAGTTTGTACGTCGCTAAGCGGGCGCTCTGCGCTTTTCTTATCATAATTACCCTCAAAAAACTCTTTATTTAATATACGATTCACTGCTTGATAGGGTTTCATCTTTTTTAGCAATCTCCCTTGTTACTCATGTGGATCGAATGGACAGCTACTCTTAACCCTGCTCTTGTCCGGTAAGTAATTTCTTACATTTTTTCCAATGCACCCCAACTGTCCCTCAGTCCCTTTTCTCTCCATTAGTATTTAGTCTTCAACAAGTTATACAGTTCCTCTCTCTATTAGTTTGACGATGATTTCCTTACTGGATATTTCTTCATCTATTGCTTGGAGAAAGAGGTTTTTCCCCATTTCCATTAACGGAATTTCAATGGTGGTTATGTTCATCATTTCGGCAATCGGTTCATTATTAAAGCCGATAATTGCTAAATCATCCGGGATCGATATTTTCCTTTTTTGACAACTGATGACAATTCCCGCAGCAACCTGATCGCTGGTTACCAACAATGCTGTCGGAGGATCCATCATCGTGGTTAATTTTTCAATAACTTTTTCTCCATCCCCAAAATATATACATTGATCAATGATATATTCCGGGCGATATGGCAAATGATATTTTTCATGAAACTCTCGATAGGCAAGTTCTCTCATATGACTATTTGTCCCTGATGTTCGACCGATGCAATAACCAATTTTTCGATGACCTTTTTCGTGCAAAAATGCTAATGCTTTATGAAAAACGGTATAATGATTGACAAAGGTTGTTGAAAATTTCCTGCTTTTTATATCCTCACATAAAACAATTGGACCAAATTGCAAATGATCTTCAATGATTGACAAATCGGTTGCTCTGGAACAAATAATTAGCGCATCAATCTGTTTTTGCTTTAACATTTGCAGGGCTTCTATTTCCCTTTCCTCCCGATAGTCCGTTTGAAATAAGACGATCTTATAATTTTTTTTGATTGCCTGATTTGTTATTCCTTTTAGCACTAAAGAGAAATAAGGATGATCAAAATATGGGAGAACAACACCAATTAAGTTTGTTTTCCCTTTAATCAAATGAACGGCATTTATATTTTTTTGATAATTTGTCATTCGAATCGCATGGATTACAGCTTTTCTTTTTGCTTCACTAACATAAGGATGATTATTTAACACTCGGGATACAGTTGTGACTGACACCCCGGCCATTTTTGCCACATCTTTAATATTTGTCATTTCACCAGTCACCTTGTAAAAATTTTTCAATAAAGAAAAAGATTATTATTAGTCTCATTTTACGTTATGAAATGGGTTTCATGTCAATTTTTGCCTGATTTGATTTTCTTTGAATATTTTTTCTTGCTCTGAAATGGATTTCATAAAATAAACTATTGTCAAAGGGGAATCTAACCTCTTACGACAAAAGTTGAGCTATCGGCGTAACGGTTCGTCCGGCGTAACGATAAATTCAACTTTTGTCTCCAAGTAATATTAACATAATGATGTATAATGTTTTGTGCTATGATAAAATATCGTTAAGGAAAAGTTGAAAGGGATGATTGTATGGCCATTCCGAGCGAAAAAAAGAAATATTCATATGCCGATTATTTAACGTGGAATGAAGGTGAACGGATTGAATTAATTGATGGGGAAATTTTCAATATGTCTCCTGCTCCTTCACGCAGGCATCAACAGGTACTCAGAGAGTTAGCTACAGCTTTTTCAGTTTTCCTGAGAGGAAAGGAATGTGAAGTATTTTTCGCTCCTTTCGACGTCCGACTTTTGGCGGATAACAAACGAGACGATGAGATCAATAATGTTGTTCAACCCGATTTATCCATTGTTTGCAATAAGGAAAAACTGGATGACAAGGGGTGTAAAGGTGCTCCGGATATGATAATCGAAATCCTCTCACCTTCATCTGTTAAGTTAGACCGTTGGGAGAAATATCAACTTTACGAAAAAGCGGATGTAAACGAATACTGGCTTGTTGACCCGGTTAACAATTCTGTAGAAGTATATCTTTTAATTGATAACCAATACAAATTTCAGGGAGTCTATACAAAAGAGGATACCGTTTCTGTTCATCTTTTTCCCGATTTTAAATTAGACCTAAATCAAGTGTTTGAATAGATAAGTTCAATATTACGATATTAATATTTGCAAACCTCTCATTATGGATAAGCTCCCTTATATGATTGGGCCGATGAATCTGAACCTTCACCTTTACCCAAACGAAATGAAGGTAGGAAAGTGATTATATGTTCTTTTTAGCTCTCGAAAGGTCATGACTTTGTTTCCTACAATTATTTCTGTATCAAGCGGGCAATAATCAAGTTCGAGCGGTGCTTTTCGAAATGTTCTTTTAAATAAATTGATTGCATCTTGCTCATTTGCCGCAAAAATATAAACAACGCCACCACCATCCACCTTCAGTTCAAAGACGTAAATTTTTCGGAAACCGAGCGGGTTTTTTCGAATCAATTCCGCCACTTTATCTTGGTCTGCCTGATTGAAATCGAGCTTTGAAACATCGTCTTCCAGTGAAATTTTATTTTCCGAGAGTAGGTGCTGAATGTAGTAGACGAGAATATGTTCTTCATAATAAAGACAATCCATATAAAATTCTTTCAGTGTCATTCATTATCACCTCATCACTTTTATTCGTTGGATTAAGTTCTGCCCGCTGTTGGTCCGAGGGTGGGGCGAGGGGGAGATTGGTCATGTCCCCGAAGAATGGGCTCAGGTTAGTCGAGGATTCGCCCCCATGACCGAACTGGGCTGTGGGACCTTGTCACCTTGACCTTGTCCGGCCTCACTATAAGACGAGAAAACCGTCCCCTAGCCTCACCTTGACTCGATTTTGCCGGTGTGTTCGTTGTATTTTACGATTACGGTTCCGACCGGGCCGTTGCGGTTTTTGGCAATGATAAGTTCGAGCGAGTTATCGGTAATCTCTCTGTCATAATACTTCTCCCTGTACAGGAAAATGATTACATCAGCATCCTGTTCAATGCTTCCTGACTCCCTGATATCAGACATAAGCGGTCGTTTATTGCTTCTCGTTTCCACGCTCCTGTTCAGTTGGGCTAAACAAATGACCGGTATATGAAAATCCTTTGCCATTTTCTTTAAACCTTGTGAGATTTCTGATACTTGCTGATGCGTATTGCCAAAGTACGGGTTAATCGGCCGAATCAGTGTTAAATAGTCGATAAAGACAACCGGTTTCCGATCCGGATATTCATACATCAATTTTCTGATTTGTGCCCTCATTTCAGGAATCGTTTGTCCAGATTCATCAAATATAATCATGTTCGTTTCATCAAGATTTGCGATAATGGTCGTCCATTTTTCTTTTTGCTTCGGTTTTAAAAACTTATAAGGATTCCGCATTTTAACTCGATTAATATTTCCGGTAGAGGCTACCAATCTGGAAATAATCAGTTTTTCAGGCATCTCCAATGAAAAAAGAATCGGTAAATACCCGGCCCAACCTGTTTCTTTTGCAAAATGAAGCATCACGTCGGTTTTCCCCATGGAAGGTCGGGCAGCTAGAATCGTGACTTCTCCTTCTTGAAAACCCCCTGTTATGTCATCCAATGCTTGTATACCGGTCGTTATTCCTGTCGTATCTTCTTTTTCCTCCCAAGGTGCTTCGTAAATCGCTGCTAATCCTTCAGAGATGGTCGTGCCATTTTTCAGTTTTAGGTTTTCAATTTTTTCCAACTCGTCTATAACTCTGGCACTCTCCCATTTTTCAAAGGTTGCCTTGGTCAAAATCATTTGCGTTTGCTGTTCCTTCCATGCGTCCAAAATTAATTCTTCTACCTCATCAAATTTTTCAAGATCACAAAAGGCATTGAGCTCGTTTAAGTAACTGATACCGCCATAGATTTCTAAGTCCGGAAGCATGGATAAGGATATTAAGTTAAAATACTTGCCAGCGGAATGAAGCTCCACCATTTTTGAATACAATTGTTTGTGACGTAAATCTTGAAGATGATCTGGCCGAATAACCGTGTCATTAATTAAAGGATTTTCCTGCATCAAACAACCTAGAAACACTTTCTCATGCATCATAATCCACTCACCTCCAAAGGGGCAGGTCCCTTGTCCCATTTTTAGTCAATGTTGTTAAGGTAGGCTGCGGGACCTGTCTATCTATTCGTCTTCTCCGGCATCCATGTCGAGAATAAAGTTTCTTGGAATATCCCGTTCCATTCGGGGTTTTTGTTTTGCG